>JADMIO011227101.1_pt1 | contig 95666 bp, 76 predicted proteins | sample 8958161 | NCBI WGS metagenome assembly JADMIO01 (sample SAMN16585339, study PRJNA669376) | soil metagenome | isolation source: Crop rotation soil | place: USA: Cullars Rotation, Alabama | collected 2011
GGCCGCGACTTCAAGTCACGTGAATTCCAAGCTTCGGATCCCACTGTGCTGGAAAATCGCATCACTGGCCCGTCATCTGGCCTCGTCATTCGCGCTGATAGTTGGGTGGTTCTTTGATCATCGTGACGTCGTGCACGTGGCTTTCCGCCAGCGATGCAGCCGACACGCGGACGAAACGCGCCTTTTCGTGGAGCTCCGCCATGGTGCGACAGCCACAGTAACCCATGCCGGCCTTGAGACCGCCGACGAGCTGACCGACGATGAACGACAGTGCGCCCTTGTACGGCACGCGACCTTCGATGCCTTCGGGTACGAGCTTACGCTTGTCTTCCTGGTCTTGCATGTAGCGATTGCGGCTGCCCTCGCGCTCGCGCATTGCTTCGAGCGAGCCCATTCCACGATACAACTTGTAGGTTCGACCCTGGTAGAGGATGGTTTCGCCGGGGCTTTCCTCGGTTCCGGCAAATAACCCGCCGATCATCACGGCGTCCGCACCCGCCGCCAACGCCTTGGTGATGTCACCGGAGTATTTGATACCGCCGTCGGCGATCACCGGGATGCCGTAATCGGCAGCGACTTTGGCGCAATCGGCGACGGCCGTCAGTTGCGGCACGCCGACTCCGGAAACGACGCGGGTCGTACAAATCGAAGCGGGCCCCATGCCGATCTTCAGACCGTCGGCTCCGGCGCGGGCCAGGGCTCGCGCTCCCTCCGCCGTCGCGACGTTGCCGGCAATCACTTCGATCGCCGGGTGTGCGGATTTGATCTCTCTCAGAGTGTCGACGACACTCGTGGTGTGACCGTGAGCCGTGTCGATGACCAGAACATCCGCCCCAGCCCGCACCAAACGTTCGGCGCGTTGTTCACGATCGTCACCGGTACCGATGGCGGCAGCAACGCGAAGTCTTCCAAAGCGATCTTTGCTGGAGCTGGGATACTGCGCTGCCTTTTGAATGTCCTTGACGGTGATCAATCCCTTCAAGCGATGCTGGTTGTCGACGATGAGTAGTTTCTCGATGCGGTTGGCGTGCAGCACTTCCTTCGCTTCTTCGAGCCCGATACCCGGATGGCCGACGATCAAATTGTCTTTGGTCATCACCTCGGAGACGCGACGGTCAAGCCGCTTCTCGAAACGCAGGTCGCGATTGGTGAGGATTCCGACGAGTCGGCCGTCTTGTGTCACCGGTAAGCCCGAGATGTTGTAGCGTCGCATCACGTCGAGGGCGTCGACGATCCGCTGATCCGGAGCGACGGTCACCGGATCGAGGATCATGCCGCTTTCCCATTTTTTCACCTTCTCAACTTCCAGCGCCTGCTCTTCCACCGAAAGGTTGCGATGGATCGTGCCAATGCCACCCTCTTGCGCCATGGCGATGGCGGTCCGCGATTCCGTGACCGTGTCCATCGCGGCGCTCATCAGGGGAATGTTGAGGCGGATTTGGCGGGTGACTTGCGTGCTGCAGTCGGCGTCCTTCGGCATGAAGTCCGACTCCGCTGGCACCAGCAGGACATCGTCGAACGTCAGCCCATCGGGCATGTCATATGAGAACACGCGATGTCCCTCCTCGGCTCCGGCGGGAGCCCCAGATGCTCGCAGGCCCATCCGCCGGGGGGCGAATGGGCCTGCTCAATTGCCGCGAATCGATCTTTCCGTGAACCATGCAATCTCTTAGCAGACCCCTAGAGCTAATGGCAAGATGGTTCCCCCTCCACAACATGTTGTGTTTGCTTCTAGACAAGTCTTTCGGAAGCGGCGGTCCGTGAGACGTCCGAATCGCGTCGGGCTGGACATTCCAGCGATCCGCCTTTTGAAGGCCGCAGAGATACGGTACTTCTCTTTGCATGCTCATTCCATTCGGCGTTCATGCCCCCAAAGTAGATGCGCGCGCCTTTGTACAAGAAAGCGCGCAGGTGATCGGTGATGTCGTCATCGGCGCCGGCTCCAGCATCTGGTTCAACGTCGTGATTCGTGGCGACGTCCATCCTATCCGCATCGGCAGCCGGACCAACATCCAAGACAATTGCACGGTTCATGTGACCGGCGGGAAGTGGGCAACGACGATCGGTGACGACGTCACCGTCGGGCACGGCGCGATTCTGCATGGCTGCACCATCGGCAACCGCTGTCTCATCGGCATGGGCGCGATCATCCTCGACGGTGTCGAGATCGCCGATGAATGCATGGTGGCTGCTGGGTCGCTGGTGACACCGAGATTCAAAATTCCGCACCGCCGCCTGGCAGTGGGACACCCGGCGAAGGTAATGCGCACGCTGCGGCCGGACGAGCTCGAACAGATCGAGCAATCTGCCCTGAACTATCTGGAACACGCCAAGCGCTACGGTCTGGATTGACGCGGCTAACTACCGCCGACGGTCGACGCGCCGCCGCTTCGTAGGCTTCGGCAGCGGTTTGGGACGCGGCCGGTCCGGGTTATGGCGGGTTCGGAAGCGCAATTGCAGCGGCGTACCATTCCAGCCGAACGTCTGCCGCAGCTCATTGAGCAGATACCGCTGATACGGTGGCGCAACGTCGTTCGGGAAGTTCGTGAAGATTGTCACGACAGGCGGCGCCGTGCCCGTTTGCGTCGCATAGTAGAAGCGCACCGCCCGGTTGCGCACGACCGGCGCCGTCCGCGCTTCGGTCAGCTGCTTGAGAACTCGGTTCAATTCCGGCGTCCTGATCTCGCGTCGATGCGCGTCGATGACGCTTTCAATGGTGGGAAACAAACTGTCGAGCCCGAAACCGGTGCGCGCCGACACAAAGGCGATCGGTGCGTTCGCCAGCGTCGGATATGTTTCGCGGATCCCTTGCGCGAATTGTTTGCGGTCGCGTTCTTTGCCGGAAATCAGGTCCCATTTGTTGACCACGAAAATTACCGCCCGGCCGCGTTCCCACGCATAGCCGGCAATACGTGCATCCTGATCGGCGATCGGTTCGGCGGAGTCGATCACGACCAAGGCTAGTTCGGCACGCTCGAGCGCCTTCAGCGATCGCACGGCACTGGCACGCTCGATGTGCTCGACGACCCGCGGGCGCCGACGAATGCCGGCGGTATCCACCAATACATAGTCGCGTTGACCGACCCGAAACGGCGTGTCGAGGGCATCGCGCGTCGTACCCGGCCGCGCGTCAACGATGGACCGTTCGAAGCCGACGATACAGTTGAGCAGCGACGATTTGCCGACATTCGGGCGGCCGACCAGAGCCAGCCGCACCGCGTTCGACGGACCCACCTCGGACTCACCTTGTGTCGGCAGCTTCGAGAAAACCTGTTCGAGAAGATCGTCGATGCCGCGTCCATGGGCCGCCGAAATCGGCAACACTTCTTCGATGCCGAGGGCAAAGAAATCGGCGGCCTCGTCATCGCGTGCCGGCGTGTCCAATTTGTTCACCGCGAACAGCACCGGCTTTCGCAAGCGTCGCAGCCCACTGACGAACTCGCGATCTGCCGGGTTCAACCCCTCGCGGCCGTCGAGCAGCGCGACCACGACATCGGCCTCCTCGGCCGCCAAGGCGCTTTGCGCGCGCACGGATTCGGCGAGGTTCGACGCATCGCCGTCCTCGAAACCGCCGGTATCGACGAGTAGAAAGCTGTGATCCCGCCATTGCGCACGAGCCATGTTGCGGTCGCGGGTGACGCCGGGCGTGCTGTCGACGATAGCCCTCGGCGCCCTCACCAGGCGATTGAACAAAGTGGATTTGCCGGCGTTGGGACGGCCGACGATCGCCACCACAGGAATCCTGTTGGTCGCCAACTCGGCAGCGGTACTTGCGAGATCCTCGTCCTCCATCGAACGGTCGACTCTAGCGCAAGCGGCACGACGGCGCGACCGCCGACGCTCAAACCAACCGTGGAGTCGGCGCGACGGACGCGCTATGACCGGCTCCTCCCCAATGACCGACCCGATCGATCGCGACCTGTTTCGTCGCATCCAGGACAAAGTTGCCATCGTCGGCATTGGTCACCTGCCATTCGCCAAAGACATCGGACGCCCCATATCGGATACCGCGGTCGAGGCGATCCAGCTCGCGCTGACAGATGCCGGGCTGACAGGTGCCGATCTCGACGGCATGAGCATGTTCGAGATGGAGTCGACGCACGAAGTGTCGATCGCTCGGCGCCTTGGAGTCCAAAACCTGCAGTGGTGGGACAAGATTTCCTACGGCGGCGGAGCATCGGCGGCAACACTCATGCATGCCGCCGCGGCTGTTGCTTGCGGCTTGGCGACGACGGTAGCCTGTCATCGAGCTCGCAATCGCGGCGCGAAAACCGCTCGCCCGTGGGCTCAGGAGCGTGAGCTGGTAAAGGACGACAAGGCTCTGCACGTGCCGTGGGGATTGATCCGGCCGGTCGACGTAATCGGCATGTGGGCGCATCGCCACATGCACGAGTTCGGAACCAAGCGTGAACATTTCGGCAATGTCGCGATCGCGGCACGCAAGCACGCCAACAACAATCCATACGCGATGATGCGCGATCGGCCCCTCGACATGCCGACGTATCTCGCCGGTCGGGTCATCGGCTACCCGCTCACCCTTTACGATTGCTGTCTGGAAACCGACGGCGCGCTGGCGTGCATCGTCACGTCGGTCGAACGAGCGCGCGACCTGCAACACAAGCCGATTCTGTTGCACTCTCTCGCGCAAGCTTCCGGACCCAACCCCGTCCACCTCGCCAACTACAACAATACCGCGACGATGGAGACGACCTCGGTATTCTGCGCCCGACAATTGTGGAGCCGCTCGCAACTCAAACCCACCGACATGGACTGCGCCCAGATCTACGACGCATTCACTCCACTGGTGATTACGGGTCTCGAGGATTACGGCTTCTGCAAACGTGGCGAAGGCGGACCGTTCACCGAAGGCGGACGTTTGGAAATCGGCGGCGACCTCCCCGTACTGACCTCCGGCGGGGGGTTGTCCGAAGCCTACGTCCACGGCTTCAACCTCATCATTGAAGGCGTCCGCCAACTACGCGGAACGTCGTTTAATCAGGTCGCTGGTTGCAAGAGCACCCTGGTAACCGGCGCTTCCGGTGTCGCTACCAGTGCAGTGGTCTTGCGAACTGAGTGAAAAGCCGATGACCCTTCACCCCGACTACCCTCTTCCCGACGCCGACGATCCGGTCATGCGCCCGTTTTGGGAGGGCGCACGCCAACACAAGTTACTCCTGCAGCGCGACCGCCGCACCGGCAAAGCATTCTGGCCGCCGAAGCCTCTCTACTGGAGCGGCGGCGAGGTCGAATGGTTCGAAGCCAGCGGGCGTGGATCGATCTACTCCTACGTCGTCGGCTACGACCCTTTCCTGCCCGCCTTCCAGGAGCTTCTACCGCTGATCATGGTTCTCGTCGAAGTCGATGAAGGCCCGCGCCTGGTTGGCTACATGACCGGTTGCAAGCCGGAAGAAATGTCGTTCGGGATGCGTGTCCGTGTCGCGTTTCGCGATCTCACCGATCGCATCGGGTTGCCCATCTGGAAGCCCGAGTGATGATCCGAACAAGCCGTTCAAATCGAGGAGCATGTAATGGATGAGCTGACCACCGTATTGTTCGACGTCCGTGATCGGGTGGCGACGATCACGCTGAACCGTCCGGAGCGCAAGAACGCGATGAACCAAGTCCTCAAGGACGAGCTGCGTCAGTGTTGGCAACGCGTCAAGGCAGATCCGGACATCTGGGTGGCGATCGTCACCGGTGCCGGCGACGCGTTCTCCAGCGGCGCCGACGTTGAGTCGCTCGCCAACAATGCCTTTAGCAAGCCGGATCGTTGGCGCGAGCTGTCGATGATCGACGGCATCATCGAGTTGCCGACACCGCGCCGTCTGCGCGTACACAAGCCGGTGATCGCCGCCGTCAACGGTGTCGTCGCCGGGTTCTCTCTCGATTTGGTGAGCGAAGCAGACATTCCGATCGCGTCGGAGAAGGCCTACTTCGTCGATCCCCACGTATCGATCGGCTACGTGTCATCGCATGAGATGGTCAACATGGCGCGTCGTGTTCCCGTGGCGGTCTGTCTGCGCATGGCGCTTCTCGGCAGCCGCGAGCGCATGAGCGCGCAACGCGCCTACGAAGTCGGCCTGGTAACCGAGATCGTAGCGCACGAAAAGTTGATGGAACGGGCGCGCGAATTGGCCGAAATGTTATTGACGAACTCGCCGCTCGCCGTCTGGGGCACCAAGATGGCGATCCTGCAAGGGCTGGGATTACCGATTCCGCAAGCGGAAGAGATCGCCGCCGGCTATCTCGAAATTGTCGAACAATCCGAAGATCACAAAGAAGGGCCGCGTTCGTTCGTCGAAAAGCGCAAGCCCAAGTGGCAAGCACGCTGAGTTCCGCGCGGCCGCTCAAACTTCATTGAGCTTCTCGATCAGCGCCGCGCTAGTCGTCACCGTCGAAATGAGCGGTAGAATGTTCTCGACGGAAAACCGGTGCCACTCATCGGGATAGCTGGCACAGCAATCTTCCAGGACCACCAAATCGAAACCGCGATTGACGGACGCGCGGACGATCCCTTCCACTGCAAGATTGGTCGATACGCCGGCCATGATCATCGTGGTGCGTTTGAGCTGACGCAGCACAGGATAAAGCTGCGTCCCGTACGAGCCGTCGATGCCGACCGTCCGCTCGAGGACAAAATCCTCCGGCAACGCGGCGAGAGCTTCGTGAATCTTCACGCCCCACGTGCCTTCGACCAACGTCGGCTCACGCTGCGAGCGCCGGTGCAGCAAAGTATTCGGCCGCGGAAAGCCCGGCTTCAATGCGAAGTTGATGTACAGAATCGGAACCGCCCGGCGACGCGCGGCGGCCACCGTCGCCTGGAGCCGCGGGATGACTCCTCGCTTCTGCACCTGCGCCGCCAGCACACCACGAATGCCGCGTTTATCGATGTTCGATTCGTGCACCATGTCGTTTTGCATCTCGACGATGCACAACGCGGCGCGCCCGACGTCGAGCAGCGGCGGCGAATGGTCAGACAAACACTTCCTCCGCGCGCAGCGATTCGAATTCAACCGCGCTCATACCGAGAATCTCGCGGCAGATTTGCTCGGTATGCTCGCCGAGACAGGGCGCCGGCCGCTGGATCTGCTCGGGCGTATCCGAAAATCGCATCGCGTTCGTTTCGCACAAATGCTTGCCGATGACGCGATGCTCGACCTCACGAAAATGGCGACGATGCGCCAGCTGCGGATCCTGCAGCTGATCGGCGAAGTTTGCCACCACACCCGATTCAATGCCGTTTTGCTGCAGCAGACGCGCCGTCTCCGCGGCCGGGCGCTCACGTGTCCACGCTTCCAGGCGAAGCTCGATCGCGTCGACGTTGCGCAGCCGACCCTCGACGGTCGCAAATGAGGCGTCCGCCGCCCACGATGGATCACCCAAGACTTGCCGCAAGCGGTACCACTCTTCGTCCGAGTGAACCGCAATCGCGACCCAGCGGTCGTCGTCGTCACCTTCCGCCGCGCTGCGAAAGGCTCCATGTGGCGCGGCGTGGCGCGAACGATTGCCGATGCGTCCCAAGACTTCACCGGTTGCCGTAAACGTTACGATGCATTCGCTCAGACAAACGACGCCACCTTCGACTTGCGCGAGATCGATGTACTGTCCCTCTCCCGTACGTTTGCGGTGCAGCAGAGCCGACCCGACCAAAAGAGCGACGAGGCGTGGAGAGAGAGAATCGGTGATCGTACCATACGGACCCAACGGCTCGCGGTCCGGCCAACCGGTAAGATGATTGAAACCGGAGATGGCCGATCCTTGCCCGCCAAAACCGGGATAGTTGCGATCGGGACCGGTCTGGCCGTTCAAACAAGTACTGATCATGATCAGGTCAGGCTTGCCGGCGCTGAGCGAGGCGTAGTCCAATCCCCACTTTGCCATCGCCTTGGGAGCGAAGTTCTCGGCGAGAACGTCACACCAGGAAACCAGGCGGCGCGCCACGTCGAGAGCCTTGGGATGTCCCATGTTCAGCGCCAGGCCAAGCTTGTTGACGTTGACCATGGCGAACATGTGGCTGCCGTCGAGTCCGGCGGGATCGTCGGGGGTGTAGCGCAGCAGACGAATGAAGTCGGGACGCTGTCGCGACTCCACTCGCACCACCGTCGCACCGTGATCGGCGAAATAGCGTATACCGAGCGGGCCGGCGGCGCCGCCACCGAATTCGAGGATTTTCAAGCCTTCGAACAGTGCGGCCATCATACGACTCCGGCTGCCGCCAGCTCCGCGCAATCGAGACCGAGCTCGCCGTAAATCTCGGCATTGTGCTCGCCGAGTCGCGGCGCCGGTCCGCGGACGGCGATGCCACCGAGGCTCGATTGCGCAAAAGCGCCCGGATACGTCAGGGTCAGACCACGCCCGGTATCTTCCAACCGCACGAAGAATTCTCGGGCCGCGAGTTGTCGCGAGCGGACGATTTGCTGCGCCGTATTGGCCGGTGCGAGCATCAGGTTGCGGTCGCAGGCGGCGGTGAACAGCTCTTCCATCGTCTTACTCGAGAAGAACGCCGCAAGCGCAGCTTCGATCTCATCCACTTCCGGTTGCGAAATGAGGTTATGATTGTACTTCTGCCAATCGCGATTCTTCAACGCTGCGGGCGCGGCACCATTCTCATCCATATATTCGATGAGCTTTAGAATGCCCGGAATTCGCGCCGGCCCGCCGCGCAGCGCGAACGACACGTAGCCGTCTTTGCAGGGCCACAGCTCGTGAAAGAACGCCTTGTTGCCACGGAAGCCGCCGCCGACGCGTCCGCCCTTGAAGCCGGTGAACGGGAATTGCGTCGGCGTCGTCATGTTCGGCATACCCATGACTTCCTGCCGCGACACGTCGACGACTTGCCCGTGACCGCTGTTCTCGCGGCCCCACAGCGCAAACACAACGGCAACCGCTGCTTCGATTCCGCCGTGATAGTGTGAAACGGGCATCGAACACCGCACCGGAGGGCGCTCGGGGTTGCCGGTGGGATACATGTTGCCGCCGGTGGCAACGCTGATGAGGTCCGACCCGCGATCGGAACGATACGGTCCTGTCAAGCCAAATGGACTCAAGTTGCAAATGACCAGGCGCGCATTTTCGGCATGCAGCGAATCATAGCTCACGCCTAACGACGCCAGCCCATGCGGCTCACTCGGACCCGCGGTCTCCAGTACCGCATCGGCCGAGCGACACAGACGATAAAAGATCTCGCGACCACGCGACTGCGTCAGGTCGAGCGTCAATCCGCGCTTGCTGGTATTCAACGCCAGCCACAATACCGAGCGCTCCGGATCGAGTGTAGCGCCGACGAATGGACCGCGTCGACGCGCCGGGTCTCCTTGCGGTGGCTCGACCTTGATGACGTCTGCACCCAACTCGGCGAGCAGCTTGCCTGCGAGAAAACCAGGCTCTTGTGCGAGATCGAGGATACGATAACCGGAAAGATTTCCAGGCAGTGGCAGCATGTCGTGAATCAATCGGTCCATTTGCTTTGCCGCTTCGCGAGTCGCGTTGCAACCGTCGAAGGCCGACTCGATACCCAGCGTCCCGGACGAGGCGGCCACGAACCTGCAGCCGACAGCGGCGCCCGGAAGCGTCCGTTGTGATCATATTGGACACCTTGGCGCCCGAACGCGCACTGGCGTGATCATTCGAGTGGACAGTAAAGAGAACCCGTAATCCATTCGCGCTACGATCAGAGGGCGAATCCTCGCTGGCATCGTGCTTGCGTTACGACTCCGCAGCAACGCACCAAAGGGGGAAACATGGCACGGCTACTCGTCAGTGACACGCATGGCTTCTTCAGTGTGGACGTAGAAACCAACGGGGCAGTTTTGGGGGCGGCGTTGGACGACCAAATGGCAGGGCCCGTCGTGACCTCGGCAATGACGGTCGCGCTGGCCGCCTTGGCAGAAGGGGGGTGCTGGCCCGCGCTGGTGCTGCATGCCCTGCGCAATCTGATGGCAGAGATGCAGCAGCAGCTGGCCAGTGCGCGGGCCATGTAGGGGGCGTACCCCGCGCTAAGCTTTCGTGATCAGAATCCGTAAGACATCAGCAGCATGATGCCGCTCATTGTCGTGTCCTTGTAACGCACCTGTGTTTCTCCGGGCGGCGGCGGTTTATTTTCGGAAAAGCCGTCGCCGAGAACTCGCGTGCTCGGGTCGGCGAAATATCCCAAGCCGAGGTTGACACTATCGCCGTTGAACAACCCGTCCTGCCGCACTCCGATCATCACGCCACCGCCGACTGCATCGACGACGTCGCTGCCGCCCGGCTGGATCGCAACGAAGGGGCCGATACCGACGTGCTCCTTCGGAATGCTGATGCCGCACATGAAACACGACGACCCATCTTGCTCGAGGTCGATGCAGGCTTCGCTACTACACCACGGCATCCGTACCGGCTCTTGATTCACGAACAAGTAGTGACCTTCGAGCATGATGTGCGGCACGTCGTTGTTTTCTTTATCGACGCGCACGACGCTGGAGACGACATTGCCGTTCGGGTCTTTGTTTTGGACGATGCTGGCGGTCTCGACGCGTTCTTTGCCGCCGATGTCGAAGTTGAAACCGATTCCCACACCAGCGCCGAGACCGCCGAAACGACCTCCGCGCCTGGCAGCAGCACCCGGTGCGTGCCCGCTGGTCCCCTCGAGAACTTCGGTTGCGGTCGCCAATTGTTGTGATGTGCCGGCAAGACGCTCGACCGAGTCGTTGACCGCCAAGCGGCGGCGCGCCAATGCTTCTTCGATCCGCGCATTGCGTTTTTCGTCGAGTGTCTTGCCCGCCAATTCCATGCGCACACGAACGGCGTCGACCTCGAGCAAACTATCCTTTACCGGACGGGTGGCGTCGCGCAGGGCGGTGGCGGCGTCGACGACTCGATTCGACGCTCGCTCGACATCACGACCGTTGCGGTCGTCGGGCTCGTGCAATTGCTCGGCAAGCGGAGTGAGATCGTCGAGCGCGGAAACCGCGTTGGTGACTGCGGCTTTCGCTTCACGGCTCTTGGCATCGCGGTCGAGACGTGCGAGCTCAGCACCGTGACGCGCCGCCGCATATTCGTTGCGATCTCGGCGTCGCACCGCACCGGCCGTGCGCGTCATCCAGATGGCGCGGCGATGTGCGCGCACGGATTCGGAGACCTTCTGCGCCGCATCCTGCACCAGACGCGCCGCACGCTCCGCTCCGGCATTGAGTTGCGAGGCGACGATCACTTGGTCCGCCGCGCTGAGCGGCTCGGGCGGCGACGAATCGTCCTGAGCCCGTGATTGCACGGCAAGCAGGAGTACGACGCCGGCCAACGCGATCGTTCGCAGCGCCCACGGTTCTCGGCACTGGCACCGGTTGCGCGGACGTCCGCAGCCTACTCGCCGCATCGCGCCATCCTCCACTCCTCCTCCAAGATCGGGTTTCTCACGTGTCAATGGCTTTTGTCAATGGGACGCGACGCGCCGCCGTCGCGGCGAAGCGACACAGAAGCCCTTGGCGCCTCAGCCGGCGCTGTCTAAATGTGCATCGTCGTGCCAGCCCAACTAAGGCGTGACATTCGATTCCGAATGTAAGAAGCTGAACGTCATCCAACCATGGCTGCGCCGATTCGTATCGTCATTGCAGACGACCACTCGTTGTTTCGGCAAGGACTCAAGTCGCTGTTGCGGCATGAAACCGGTGTCGCAATCGTCGGCGAGACCGACCGCGCCGATGAGATTTCTTCACTGTTACTGCGCGCGCCTTGCGACTTGCTGCTGCTCGACCTGCAGATGGAGCACAACCTGCTGGCCGATATCGAAGCCCTGGCACGACGAATCCCGGTGATTGTGTTGACCGCCAGTGAGGTGCCCTCAGACGCGGTAACGGCGCTGCGTCACGGAGCACGCGCCGTTGTCTTCAAGCGTTTCGCAATCGAGACCCTGATGGAAGCGATCCACACGGTCGCCGGTGGACAAGTATGGCTTGCTCCGAGTTTGCAGACGCATCTAGCGGCGCAACTGCGCGCGCCTACCAAAGGCGAACTGTCGGCACGCGAAGAAGAGATTGTCCGCTGCGTAGCGCTCGGCTTGCGCAATGCCGAAGTCGCGCAGCGCCTCTCCATTGCAGAAGAGACGGTCAAAACTCATCTGCATCGCATCTTCCGAAAGCTCGGCGTCCGCGATCGAGTCGAGCTTGTTCTTTTGGCAGCGCGTGCCGGAATCGTTCGCCGGTAATTGCGAATCGACGCGACTTGCCGACCAACCGCTCGTTCGACTGCCGTCTATTTGCGGACAACTTGCTCTTCCATCGCTGCACCGACGCGAGGTATTCACTCGATAGTTGTAGGGCGATACAACTCGCGAGTGAGCCCGTCTCCAACCATGCAGTTGACGAGATTGCTCTCTAAGACCACCGCGGCGCCTATACAATAGCCACGCGCTCAGGAATCGCGCAGCGACTGTCGACTCGCCATCACAACGTGCGTGCTTCCGACACGTTTCGTCGAGTTGGTCCCGACATTGCTCAGTTGATCGGCATTCGTATTTCCGAAGGAGGAGCAGTCAATGGCGGAAGGACAGCACGAGGAGCGCGACGGATCGGAGGCTCGGTTCAACAAGCTGGCGCGTTTGCGCGAGCGGTTTCAGGATCCGAAATGGCGCCGCTACGGCTATTTGTTGCTCAGCGGTAAGGCGCTCGGTTTGGTGTTTCTCTTCGGTGGAATGTATCTGATCTCGAGCCTTCTCGGATCGGGCGTGCATGCGGAAGACGCGGCGCCGGTCCTGAAGGGCAACGACATCGTCAACCCCATCAATACGGTTTGGACCTTGGTGGCAGCCTTCCTCGTTTTCGGCATGCAAGCCGGATTCACGATGCTGGAAGCCGGATTCTGCCGATCGCGCGAAACGGTTAACGTCCTGATGGAATGCGTGGTCGACACATGCCTGTGCGGCTTGTTGTTCTACGCTTGGGGCTTCGCCTTCATGTTTGGTTCGGGAACACCTTTCTTCGGTACCGAGTACTTCTTCCTGCAAGGCGCACCTGCAACATACGGCACCAGCGGCGTCTCATTTCTCGCCTTCTTCCTCTTCCAGTACGCCTTTGCCGACACGTGCTCGACGATCACCTCCGGCGCGATGATCGGACGTACCGGCTTCGTCGGCGACCTGCTCTACAGCGTCGGCGTCTCCGGTTTCATCTATCCCATCGTCGGGCACTGGGCCTGGGGGCCGGATGGCTTCCTCGCCACCATGGGCAGCGACGGCAACTTCCTTCCCGGCGTCGGAACGAGCTTTCATGATTTCGCCGGCTCGACGGTGGTTCACACGATTGGCGGTTGGGTTGCGCTTGCCGGAGCCATCGTTCTCGGACCGCGACTCGGTCGCAAGTTCAAGAGTCAGGGTGGCGGCCCCATGCTGCCGCACGATTTGACTGTCGCCACCGTCGGCGGTTTCATCTTGTGGTTCGGCTGGTACGGATTCAATCCCGGCAGCACGTTGTCGGCGATGGATTTCGAAGGCATCGGTCGCGTCGCAACCAACACGACTCTCGCGGCCTGCGCTGCCGGACTCTCGGCCATGTTCTTCGCCTTCCCGAAGACAAAGACCTGGGACGTCAGCTTCACGGTCAACGGATTCCTTGCCGGCTTGGTGGCGATCACCTGCCCTTGCTATTGGGTATCGCCAACCGGCTCTGTCCTGCTCGGAGCCATTGCCGGCGTGATCGTCGTGGTTGCCGTCGACGTGTTGGAATGGCTGCACATCGACGATCCGATCGGCGCAGTGCCGGTGCACGGAATCTGCGGCATCTGGGGCACCCTCTCGCTGGGTCTCTTCGCTTCCGGACAGTTCGGCGCCACCGGACCGCTGGGTGCCGACAACAGCGCGCCTCTGACCGGCTTGCTCTACGGCGGCGGCTTCACGGTGCTGACGGCTCAGGCGATCGGTAGCTTCATCATCACCAGTACGACCTTTGCGGTCTCCCTGGCGTTGATGTACGCGGTCAACGCGCTCGGCGTATTGCGTGTGTCCGAGGAAGGCGAATTGCAGGGTATCGACATCCACGAGCACGGCGTTCCAGCGTACCCGGAATATGCTCTACATCCGGGAGCCACGCCGAGCGGTGGACCCCAATTCACCGCCGGAGCGTATTCGACGATGGACGTTCGAGTTCCAAGCTCTCCCGCCTACGCCACCAATCGTCAAAGCTGAGAGCTCGTCGATCCCCAACTCTCTTTCCGTCACAAACCGCCGGTGCCAACTTGGTGCCGGCGGTTTGGCTTTTGTGGGCCCACAAGGTGTCGCGTGACATAGGATCTCGCCCATGGTTGACATGGCTCGATGTGGTCACGCTATCGACGCACCACGCTTGCCTTGGCGCTCAGTTGCGTATGCGCCGCCACGGCACTCGCCCATTCGTTCGACCCGACGCTGGTGGACATCCGTGAGATCACACCCGGCATATACGATTTACGTTGGCAAATGACGGCGGCAGCGGAAGGTGGCGAAGCTTCGTCCGGCGGCCTGATCTTCCCGTCACATTGTCGAATCATCGCCAGACAGGATGCGCGTCCGACACGAATCGACTGCGGTAAACAGGGCCTCCGCGGGCAACCGCTGAGCTTGGCGCCAAATCAGGCGCGCGCCGAGATCCTGCTGCGCGTCCGCATGCTCGGCAGCGATGTCATCAGCGGAGTCTTGAGTCATGCGGCTCCGACCTTTCTCTTACCGGGCTTGGCGGTTGCAGCCGGGAGCGAGTCTTCCCGCGGACTGATGACTGGCTACATAGCGCTCGGCATCGAGCACATTCTGGGAGGCGCCGATCATTTGTTGTTCGTCCTCGGCCTGATGCTGCTCGTGCGTGGCTGGCGGCGCCTGCTCGCGACGCTCACGGCCTTCACGATGGCTCACAGCTTGACGCTGGCGTTGGCAATTCTCGCCATCGTGCAAGTTCCGCCGGCACCGGTCGAGGCGGCAATCGCCTTGAGTATCGTACTGCTGGCGGCGGAGTTGGCTCGCGCACCGGGTGAGTCGCCAACCCTCGCCCGGCGTTGGCCTTGGGGCATCGCCTTCGTCTTCGGCCTGCTTCACGGACTCGGCTTTGCCGGGGCGTTGCGCCAGGTTGGATTGCCGGCCGGCCAGCTGCCACTCGCCTTGTTGGCGTTCAACGTCGGGGTCGAACTGGGCCAGATCGCATTCGTCGGCCTCGCACTGTTACCGGTTTTGATCTGGCAAAGAATGGGCCGGCGCGATCCGCGCCTCGGCCTTGTGCCGGCATACGCCATCGGCTGTGCCGCTGCCTTTTGGATGTTTCAGCGGCTGGACAGCTTTTCGGTACATTGAGCCAGGCTTCAATCCTTCGGTTGCATTTCCACCAGCTCTCGTCGCAAATTCCGCGAACCGTATGTCGAGCCTCACACCGCAAAGAACCGACCATCTGCGAAGCGTCAGGTCAGCATGGAGATCGAAGACGCAGATCGCACTGTTTGTAGTATGTGTATTTGCCGCCGCGCGCGTCTGCGCCGTATGCATCGGCGACTGCGACATCTCTGGCGACGTGACCGTCGACGAGATCGTCACTATGGTAAACATTTCGTTGGGCCATACCCCTGTGGGTATCTGCGCCGCCGGAGACCGCGACCACAGCGGCGACATTACCGTCGACGAGATCGTTACGGCCGCCAACAATGCCGCCGGTAGCTGCGCGGCGGTCGAGCCGACCTGTCCCGACAGCAATCCGCTGCGTAACGTCTACTTCGGCGACCTACACGTGCACACGACAAACTCATTCGATGCGCACATGTTCGACGTTCGCACGACGCCCATGCAAGCGTACCGGTTTGCTCGCGGCGAACCGGTCGCGCTGCCGCCGCTTGACGATTCCGGCAATGGCACGACGACAGTTCACATCGACCGACCGCTCGACTTTGCCGCGGTTACCGATCACTCGGAATATCTGGGTGAAGTTCAGGTCTGCTCGACACCCGGTTCGGCCACCTATGATTCACCTACCTGCCAGCAATTTCGCGACGGCGGAGTCGCCGGCGTTCGCGTTTTCGGCATCGACCTCACCGGTTCGAGGCCGAAGCGCTTCAAGGACATCTGCGGCAACGACGGCAGACTCTGCGTCGATGTCGCCGGAACTGTCTGGGAGCGCGAAAAAGAAGCGGCCGCAGCGGCCTACGACCAGTGCAACTTCACGTCGTTCGTCGCCTATGAGTACAGCCCCAGTCGGGGCGCCAGCACGCTGCATCGCAATGTCATCTTCCGCAACGACCGGGTGCCGTTCCCCATCAGCACGTTCGAGGAGGCATTGCCGCAGGGCCTGTGGCGCCAATTGCAAACGACGTGCTTGGACTCGGGTACCGGTTGCGATGTCTTGGCCATTCCGCACAACTCCAACGAGAGCAACGGCAAGATGTTTTTCGTCGAATATCCCGGCGCGATTTCGATCGACGACGAAAAGGCACAAGCCAAGTTCCGCGCCGGCATGGAACCTCTGGTCGAGGTCTATCAACACAAAGGCAATTCGGAATGCCGCAACGGTTTGTCCGGAATCGTCGGCGAACCCGACGAGCAGTGTGAATTCGAGAAACGTCGGCCCGATCCGGTTTTCGACTGTGGCGACGGCGTCGGCCAAACGGGCGCAGCCGGCGACGGTTGTGTCTCTCGCCTCGACTACGTACGCGGAGCCCTCCTCGCCGGTTTGAAAGAAGAGATTCGGATGGGAGCCAACCCCTATCCGCTCGGATTCATCGGCAGCACCGATACTCACAACGGAACACCAGGCTTCACGCGTGAGGAAACCTTCATCGGCCATCGCGGCACCGACGACTTTGCCCTCAATCTACGTCTAGGGCATGGCGTCCTTACCGACGGCGGGACGGTTTTCAGTCCGGGAGGACTTGCCGCCGTGTGGGCCGAACAAAATTCCCGCTCCAGCTTGTTCGATGCATTGCGGCGAAAGGAAACCTTCGCGACCAGCGGAACACGCCTGACGGTGCGCGTCTTCGGCGGATGGGATCTCCCCGACGGCATGTGCCAAAGACCGGATCTGGTCCAGGTCGGCTATTCGGCCGGCGTGCCGATGGGTGGAACACTCGCGCCGCGTCCGGCTTCATCCTCCGCACCGAGCTTCGTCGTCGCCGCAATGCGCGATCCCGGGACGGCCGCCCATCCGGGCAATCCGCTGCAACGTCTGCAAATGATCAAGGGCTGGATCGCCGACGGAGAAGCGCACCAAAAGGTGTACGACATCGCCGGCGACGCCGATAACGGCGCCGACGTCGATCTCGCAACCTGCACGCCGCGCGGCCCCGGAGCCGATTCGCTGTGCGAGCAATGGAGCGATCCGGACTTCGATCCGACGCTACACGCCTTTTACTACGTCCGAGCCCTCGAAAATCCGTCGTGCCGCTGGAATACGTTCGTCTGCAATTCGTTGGCGACCGACCAGCGTCCGCCTGCCTGCGACGACCCTACGGTTCCCAAGACGATTCAAGAACGCGCTTGGACCTCGCCCATCTGGTATCGGCCCTGAGCGTTTTCCGAAGCCGATCACGGCGCAATCACCGCGAGAGGAAGAATCATGGCTGATCCAGTATTGTTGATCGACGCCGCCGACGGCATCGCCACGCTCACACTCAATCGTCCGCAAGCGATGAACGCGCTGTCGCGAGAGTTGCGGGGCGCCATCGTCGAAGCATTCTCTCGCCTAAGTGACGATGTAGATGTTGTAATTCTCACCGGCAGCGGTCGCGCCTTTTGTGCCGGCCTCGACTTGAAGGAAATGAGTCAGTCCTCACAGCGTGAAACCGAATCCGCCGTGGCGGGCGCGGACGTCGTCGAAGCGCTACAAAATTTAGATCGTCCCGTCATTGGAGCGATCAACGGGTTCGCCATCACCGGTGGCTTCGAGTTGGCCCTGGCATGTGACATCTTGATTGCGTCGACGGCCGCCAAGTTCGCCGACACGCATGCGCGCGTCGGAATTCTTCCCGGCTGGGGACTGAGCCAGAAATTGTCGCGGACCATCGGCATCTATCGCGCCAAGGAACTGTCGCTGAGCGGCAACTATCTCAGCGCCGAACAAGCCGAGGCTTGGGGGTTGGTCAACCGTGTCGTACCGCCGGACACTTTACTTCCGGCATGTCTATCGTTGGCCAAAGACATCCAATCGTGCGATGCGCAGGTGATGCGGCCCTACAAACGCCTCATCGATACCGGCTACGCGCAGACGTTTGCCGACGGGCTGCGGCTCGAAGCACATGAATCCCGGCAGCACGCGCGGACGCTCAACCCCGAAACACTTGCGGAGCGCCGGCAAACCGTTCAGCAGCGCGGGCGCCAGCAGTCAAAGCGTTGAAACCGCGGATGGCGGGAAAACGCCGTGCTTTTCGCGTTCAGCGCATCAAGTGCCGAGGAGTGCCGTGATCTGCGCCGAGTCGAGGTATTCGTCTAGACGGGTGATCCGCCCGTCGGCGACGGTGCAAACAATGCAAGCATGAATTTCCAGGGTCGCACCTGAGGGTCCTCGACCGCGCAACACGTGCTGTTGCACGAAACCGCGATCGGTGCGCTGGCGCCGCACGTCGTCGTAGCGCATTCCGGTAACGTTCTTCACGACCCAACGCAGCACCGCCAGGTTTTCGTCGCGCCCCTGCGTCTGCTGATCGTGGTTGTGCCAGATCTTCGCATCTGGCGAGTAGATCTCGCGGAGCGCATCCACGTCGCCGCGTTCGATGGCAGCGAAAAGGCGCGCTGCGACTTCCAGCGGATCCTCACCGACAATCTTCTCGTCCACGCTCGCCTCCTCTTTCGCGATCCGACAAAACCACGAACGCAGTCCGATTTCGAATGTAAAACTGGGGTGTAGAGATCCGTGTACCCGTGCTAAAGCGACGCGCGCATGAGTCGTGGCGCTGGCCGCAGAATACGCACAACCGTGGCGATCGGCGCCGTGGTGGCGCTCATCTCGCTTTCCGGAGAGTCCCACGCCACGCGCGGGATCGCGGTAACACCGACTAAGGCCCGACCACTCTTTGCTGCGGACGCTGAAGCAGCCGACACCGCGGTTGGACAGGGCGGCGCAAACCCGATCGACTTGCAGGTCGTCCGCAGCTTCGACGGCGTACCGTTCGACAACGTCAATCCGCCGAACCCGAACATCGCGGTGAGCCCCTCGTACGTGTTGGCGATCACCAACGGCACGGTGCGCGTGTTGACCAAGGGCGGAACGTCTCTGGCCACGACTTCGCTCGGCGAGTTCTTCGCCTCGATCACGCAACCGGGAGATTTTTTAACCGATCCGCGTACGATCTACGACTCGGGCCGTTTCTTCATCAGCTTGGCGGCGCGCCGCGGCTCGCCGTTCGCCGCGTTCTTTTTGGTCGCGGTGTCGACTACGGGCGACCCGACCGACCCATGGAACTACTATGCCCTCAATGCGGCGGTCGACGGTACGACCCCGACGATGAACTTCGCCGACCTGCCGTCACTCGGCGTGGACGACAATGCCGTTTACCTCACCGGCAACATGTTCGACATTTCGACCTTCTCTTTCCAAGGTGCGAAAATCCGCGTCGTCCCCAAAGTACCGCTGCTGAACGGTGCGCCTGCCACATTCTTTGATTTCAGCAACCTATCGGCCGGCGGCCAGCGTGTGTTCCATCTCCAAGCAGCGCAAAGTCTCAGCTCCAACAATGTCGGGTATATCGTCAACACTCGCTTCCCCAACGCCTGCGCGTTGACGATTTGGCGAATCACCAATCCGCCCAATGCCGATCCGCAGTTGTTCTCTGTCGACTTCAATGTCGGCGGCGATTGCTCGGCACCGCCAAACGCGGCGCAAATGGGAACCTCGACGCGCGTCGAAACCGGCGGACCGCGCATCGTCAATGCAGTTTGGCGCGACGGGTCGTTGTGGGCGGGCGCCAGCGTCGCCAAGAACTTCGGCAGTGGGGTCGTTGCAAGCGCGCGAATTTTTCAGATCGACACGAAAGGCTTTCCCGCCATCAACGAGGTGCAGGACTTCCTGCAGGGCAGCGACGGTTTGTATACCTACTATCCGGTTGTCTCGGTGGATGGTCGCGGCGATCTCGTCGTCGTCTACAACGAGTCCGGCAGTGGCGAATACATCTCGGTCCGCTTCGCCGGGCAACTCGCTTCCGCGCCCCGCAATCAAACGTTGACGTCGCAGTTCTTGCAATTGGGCCTGGCACCCTACGTTCTACTCGACTCACAGTCGCGCAATCGCTGGGGCGACTACAATGGTATCGCCGTCGATCCAGCCGACGACTCGTTCTGGGCACTCGGAGAGTACGCCGCAAGCCCCGCAAATACCTGGGGCGCAATAGCCGGCAACCTTGCCTTCAATTTTCCGACGCCGTTGCCGACACGCACCGCCACCGGCACACGTACCGCAACAGCGACGGCCAGTGCGACGGTCACGCCGACTGCTACCAACACCTCGGCACCGTCACGGACGCCCAGCTCTACGCGGTCTGCCACGTTCACCTTTACGGCGACTGCAACCGCAACTGCCAGTCCGTCATTCACCTCCACCAGCACCCCAACGCCGACTCCCTCGCCTACCGATTTGCCGACGGCAACTGCGACTTTCACCGCTTCCCGCACAGCTACCGAAACACCGACTCGAACTGCGACTCGAACCTACACGCCTACCATGACCTACACGCCGACGTGGACGGCGACACCGACCAACTCCCCCACGCGCACCGCCTCGGCAACGCGTACGAGCACCGCGACTGCCACCGGCACGCCAACCTCGACGGTTACCTTCACACGCACCTCTACTTCCACCGCAACCCAAACACCGTCGCCAACCGCGACCCGAACTCGCACGGCGACGTCGACACCAACCTTCTCACCGACGGCCACTGCGACGCATACCAACACCCCTTCCGTAACGGCGAGCCCCACGGCTTCCTTCACTCCTACCCACACGAACACACCTACGTCGACGGCGTCACCCACGGCGACGATCACTGCCTCATTGACATCCACAGCCAGCGCGTCCCCGACGGCAACTCAAAGCGCGTCGCCGACCGCCACACGAACCGCGACGCCGACGCGGACACCTACACCGACTCGAACGAGCACTCCCAGCGCGACCGACACCGCAACTCAAACCGAGACGGCGACACCCACCGAAACCTCGACGCCGACCAGCACCTCCACACCTAGCTCGACGGCAACGATCTCATCCACACCAACGGATAGTCCGACGCCAACGCCTAGTGAGACACCGACAGCCAGCGGTACGCCGAGCGAAACTGCCAGTCCATCGCCTACCGAGACGGGCCCTTCGCGTACGCCGACGACTACCGCTACCGCGACACGTACAGCGACACCGACCGAAACAGCGTTGCCGAGTGAAACACCGACGCCGACGTTTTCGCCCAGCAAAACGGTCCCGCCGACGCGAACGCCGTCTCTCACGGCAACGCCGACCGGTCCGACGCTGACGCCGACAACCTCGCGCACGCCGACTCGGACCCACAATCCGTCAGAAACTCCGACGGAGACGGCGACACAAACACCGACGCGCACGTCCACACCCACACCGAGCAGCACCGTCACGCAGACACCTACCGGCACAGCGACTCCCACCGCCACCCGCACATCGACGCCAACCGGAACATCGACTCCCACGGACACGGCAACGCCAACCGCTACGAGCACAGCGACCGAGACGCCAAGCGCCACCCCCTCTCCGAGCGATTCTCCCACCGGCACCGAAACGCCGACCGCAACGCAAACAGCCACTGCATCCGCTTCGCCGAGCGCCAGTCAAACCGCTTCGCCGACGGCAACCGGGTCCTCGACACCGTCGATGACAGCCACCGATTCGCCGACGGCAACGGTCACGGCCACAGCAACCGAAACCGCTTCACCGACATTGTCGACGACTCCGAGTGAAACGGCACTGCCGTCCGCGAGTCCGACGCCAACCGACTCGCCGACGGAAACACCGACCGCAACAGCCACGCCACTCGCAAGCTCGACAGCCAGCATCACCGCCACGCTGTCGGCAACACCAACCAACACAAAGCCCGCAACGGCTACCCCTACGAACAGTTCGACGCCGACGATGTCGTTCACGGCAACGCCTACCGGCAGTGCCACCTTCACGCCGACGGCCTCAACCACCGTTACGACGACGGCGACGGCCACCGAAACGGCAACCTCGACGCCGACGGCAACGCAGACTTTCACCGCCACGGAAACGCCCGCACCGAGCCAGACCTCTACGGAAACAGTCACGCCGCTACCCAGTCCGACTGACTCGCCAACGACGACTCCGACTCCAAGCGCAACCGTCATACTCACATCGACGGCGACGTCGACGCCGACCGCAAGCCAGACTCCGACGGCGACGCCACTCCTCGGCGACGTCAACGGCGACGGCCGAGTCGATCACCTCGATGCAGAAATTATCGAACTGCGGTTGTTCGGCGATTCGTCCCTGCAGAATACCGACGTCAATGGCGATTCGACGACGACCAGCGCCGACCTCGTTGCGATCGTGCAGCATCTTCACTAAGCACGACGCCCATGCCGGCGCCTGGCGACAACGGAGTCGTCGATTGTTGGATCAATCCACTGACACCAGAAGTGGCCGCGAGGCCGCAGCCGGAGTTTCTGGTCCGGGTAGCCACCGACTATTTTCATCGCGACGCCGAGCTGGCACGCGGCACACCTTTCGATGAAATGGTGGCACAGATGGATGCCGCAGGTGTCGAAGCCGGAATTCTGACGATCGATGCGAACGATCCGGAACCGTTCGTCCGCGCCGCAAGCGCTCACACCAAACGCTTTCTGCTGTCGGTGGTCGTCGACCCGCTACAAGGAATGGAGGCGGTGCGACTGATCCAGCGCATGGTGCGAGACTACGACGTCCGCCTGATCCGCATGATCCCATTCATGGTGAACCGACCACCGAACGACAAAGTCTTTTACCCGATCTATGCCAAGTGTATCGAGTTGGGCGTCGCCGTTTCGGTGACCACCGGAATCCCCGGCCCACCGATGCCGGCCGAACCGCAGCGTCCCCTCTACCTCGACGAAGTTTGCCTCTATTTCCCCGAGCTCGTGATGATCATGGCGCACGGCGCCGATCCGTGGTGGGGCGAAGCCATTCGATTGCTGCTCAAATATCCGAACCTCTTCATGATGACCTCAGCATACTTGCCCAAATATCTGCCTGCCGAGCTCGTTCATTTCATGAATACCCGAGGTGAAAACAAGGTGATGTTCGCAACCGACTTTCCGTTCTTGCCGTTCGATCGCGCCGTCTCGACGGCGCGCCAACTCGACTTGCGCCCGGCGGCGCTCGAACAATACCTGGGCGGCAATGCGCGGCGCGTTTTTGCGTTTGGAAAATGACTTCTCAAACCCATCGGCCACTGGTACCAATTGGAATGTTGAGGCACGCCAACCCGCGAAAGCAGCGCCGACAAGCCTGAACATCCGATTCTTCCGACTTAGAGGACCGCCCTTGCTGACTCGCGCCTTCCCGCCTTGCATCCTGACCGTTCGGTACGCCGCCCTTCTGTTTCTCATGGGTCAGCCTGCTTTCGCCGATAGTGCTGTGTCCATTCTCGTTCTAAAGGAGCATGGCGTCGGAAACCCGACGCAGGCGCAACCGTACCTCGACAGATTTGTCGCTTTGGCAGCGGAAGAAAACGGCTGGGACGGAGGCGCCCACGGGAAATACCTCACCAACCGCGCTGCCGCGGAAGCATTCATTGCCAGCGAGAAACCGCACTACGCCATCCTTTCGTTGCCGGCGTTTCTAGCGCTACGCGCCAAGTACCATCTCGACGTCGTCGGTGAAGTCGACTCTTCTCTGGTCGGCGGGCGCGAGTACCACATCATCAGCAAAGCCGCTTCTTCCCTGCAGGAGTGCAAAGGGAAACCTCTTGCAAGCGATCATTTCGGCGACGAGCGCTTCCTCGAGCGCGTCGTCGCCGCGCACGCCTTTACCCTCAAGGACTTCGCAGCCGTACAGACACAGCGTCCGCTGCAAACGATTCGCAAAGTATTGAGCGGCGAAGCTACTTGCGCGCTGATCGACGACGCTCAACTGGCCGAGCTCGAGCATATCGACGGCGCAAATGAGCTGCATTCCGTTTGGAAAAGTGAAAAGCTGCCGCCAATGGCCGTGGTCGCGTTCCCCGAAGCGAAGGGTGAAGAGAAAACCCGCTTTCGGGAAACGTTGGACCAGCTGTGCGACGGCGACAACCAGAAGGCCTGCGCTGAAGTCGGCATTGTCGCGATGAACGCCGCTTCCGACAGTAACTATGCCGCGGTCATTTCGGCCTACGGAGACTAGCGAATGATGATGCAGAGCCCGCCGTTGCGTCGTACGCGCGAAGTTTCATTCGTCGCGCCGCTACTTTGTTTGCTCGGGATCGGTTTCAGCGGTTGCGCGCTTCTTCATACGCAGGTGAATCCGGACCTGAGCAATCTTGCGAACGCCAGTCCGCTACAGATCTCCGACGCGCTCGAAACGCTCATCGAAAAGGGAAAGGACACCGGAGCGGATCGCGATTTTGCGTGGAGCCGTGTAAAGGCCCTACCGGCGGTTAGCGCAGAAGACCTCTTCGCGCGCGCAGCAGTTGGCGGGAGGGTTGTACAAAGCAAGGGTCTGCTCGCAGCTTCCTTGCTGCCGGAGATCGAAGAGGACGCACGGAACAGCCGATCCCTCGATCCTGATTTTCGCAATGGAGCAGCGACGCGGCTTTTGGGATCGCTGTACGTCATGGCGCCGGCGAAATTCCTGAGGCACGGGAATTCGGAAAATGGAATTGATCTCCTCGAGGAGCTGGCAACCAAACACCCAGAGGTTCCGGAAAACCAATTGCGACTCGCCGAAGCTTACGTCGCTTTGAGCGATTCCGAGTCTGCCACGCCACATCTCTGTCGCTGTCTGACACAAAAAAGCCAGCTGCGCCTGGACGATCAGCAGCTCCTCGATCACCTCGTCGAAGAGATCGGCAGGCTGAACTGCACGGCGCCGTAGCGCGCTGCTACGCGGCGCGGCGCTGCGTCCGCGGACGACGCTCGGCGGACTCGGTCCACGCAGCGCGCGAACGATCGGCCATCGTTTCGCTCGGCCAATCAGGCCACGGTGGGGCATCGCCCTGTGCACGGATGTATTGCGTACCGGCCTTTCGCACTTCGTTCGGAAGATAGAACTCGTACCGACCGTCGGGAAGAAATACGACGTGCAGCCACTCCGGCCGCGTGATTTGCACATGATAGTAACGGGTGCCGCGATTCCGGCGATTTCCATGCAAGCGGCGCGGACGGTGGAAGGCCAGGGGCACGCCGTTGACCCGAACACGTGTCCCGGGCTCGAGATCGACGCTCCAATCATGCAGCTCCGCTTCCTGTAGAAAACGCAACAACTGCCACTCTCCGCGCTCTTTCAACCAGCGAACACCACGGTCATAGGCACGACGGGCGCGGTTGCGCCGACGTCGGGCGCTCACCTTCGCCTTGCGTACGTGCTGAAGCGCGCCGCACTTCTTGAGTTGAGCGTGGATACACTGCCGGCTCACACCCAGGACAGCCGCCATTTCGCTGAGCGTCAATCCTTGTTCAGCGAATGCAGCCAGAAGCTCAGCCCGCTCCGGATCAATTCCCGGCGGCCTGCCGCAACGTTTGCGGCCCGCTTCGCATGCTGCTTCCGACCCACACCCTGCTTCCGGCTCGACGTCGTATGCCCCGACGCGGCCCCCCTCGCGATCCATGGCCGCCCTATAAGCAATCCGAGCGCCTGCCGTGTCGTAATCCGTAGAGCGTCCGAACCGGCACTACCGCGTCGATTCGTTGCCGCAAACGCAACCGATCGTCAAAAAGACAACGATCCGACTGTCGGCCGACTCATGATCCGCGACCGTCGACCTGCAGAAGCTTTACTTCGCAGCGTGTACAAGCTCCATTTCTAACCGTCCCCACCTCGAGTGATGCAACGGCACTGACAGTCGCTCTCCCCAATCGAATCGGGCCACCCCGGCGCGCACTTTTATCGCACCTGACGCTTTGGTAGGCAGGGCGATGTGGACGCGACCCTGAAATCACTGGTTGAACTGGTGAGCGCAACCGACGTCGAACTGCGTTGCGCCGCTCTGTTGGTCCTCGCAAAAATCGGCGCCGCTGACGACAAAGTCGTAAAGGCTGTCGGCTCGGCGTTGACCGCCAAAAACACCGTCGTACGGGATTTCGCCGTCGGCTATTTGGAGGAGGTCCGGCCGCGCGATGGTCTAGGGTTGCTGCTGCCTCTGCTGGATTCGGACGAAGACGGGCTGCGCCAACGCGTCGTCGCGATTCTGGCTGCCTACGGTCCCACGGCAATCGCTGCAACCCGCAAGCTTCTCGGCGACGGCCCGCGTCGCCGCATGTACGCCATCATCGACTTGTGCGGCCGAGTCCGCAACGGCGCGGCCCTCGACGTCCTATTTGATCTGATGGCGAGTGACGACTTCGATACCAATCGCGCCGCTTGTGATGCGCTGATCGCAACGATCGCAGTGACGGACGAGCGTGGTCGCATCGATTTGCTCAATCGTACGGACGCGCTGGCCGCACAAGCGAAAGGCCAACGCACGGCGTTAGTCGCCGCAGCGAAAGTGTTCGGGGCGTTGGGCGATGCGAAGGCAAAGAAACGACTCTTCCCCTTGCTGCAAGCGCGCGAACCACACGCCGTGCGCACCCACGCCCTGGGCGCGTTGGCGTCGTGCTTGCGGGGGCAGAAGCTGAGCGAAACCGAGGTCGACACTTTGCTTGGACTTCTCGACAGCGACGACGAGGCGGGGATCCTTCGTCCGGCGATTCAACTGCTCGACGAGCAGTCCTTCTCACGCAGTTATCTTTCGCAGCTCAATCGACTCGCGGAAAGCGCTCAACCAGCCGTGAAGCGGTTTGCCATCCAGAAGCTCGGCGGCTTCGAGTCGGGCGCGGTCGTCAAGACACTCATCGGTTACCTTACCGACGATAGTTATGCGCGTCGCGATCAGGCGGCGACATCCCTGAAGAAGTTGCCTGCGGCGCGCAAAGATTTGATGAAGGAGCTCATTGCTTGCGACGATGAGCGCCGAGCCTGGGCTCTTGTCGACATCCTGTTGGTTCATGAACGCGACTGGAAGCGCGACGTCGTCGAGTCACTGTGGAAGCGGCTGCAAGACGCCGTCGAGAAACGCGATGATCGTTTGTACACGGCGTATCTACATTTCCTCAACGCCCTCGATGCACCGGCGCTCCTCGAACGCGTCCGTGAACGCGCCGAAGCCATGCGAAAAAAGAAGGATTTCAGCGCCGCGGTAAAATGGCTCTCCTTACTCAAAGACAATCCTTCCTTCGACGCCGAAATGCAGTTTTCGTTGGTGGTCGCCGACCTCAAGGCACATCGACGAATTCTCTCAGCCGTCGTCCGCCGGCACGATCCGGCACTCGATCTCTTGCGGAGTCTGCTGCGTTCCTCCTTCTCGGTCGGCGAGCGCTTGCGCAAGGAACGCAGCTTGGACGCGGACGACCTCGTCTACGTCGGCTTCCAGTTGGCCGAAGGCAGCGGTGACGAAAAAGCCACCGCTGCTGAGCTCCTCGGATACGTTGCCGAGAAGTACGGACGTACCAAAGCCGGAAAGGCAGCAAAGAACAAAGTACGATTGCTCACCGGCAAGCGCTGAGTATTTGCCGCAAATATCGACTTCGTTGTCCCCACCTCGGCTGGTATCTTGGCGCCGTCAGGAGGCATTCGATGCGCACAACGGTACGGCGAGAGTTGATTGCGGCAGCTGGCTTGTTCTTCTGGGGTGCTTTTCTGCCGAGTGGGGCATCCGGCGCGGCAGAGAGCTGCGAGAGCCTGTCGGCCCGCTATGTGAGCGCCGTCGTGCTGGCAGCGCGGACCTGCATCGAACGGAATCTGCCGCGCGGCAGACCGTGTCTCACCAATAACCGAACCCCAAACTTGACGGCCAAGAAGGTGAACGCAGCTTGCCCGACGGGCACGGTCGATCGCCTCGCATGCACAGCCCGGCAGGCAATTGTCGCCGCCGGCCTACCCTACGACACGGCGTTGCCAAGTAGCGGTTTCACGCACATTTGCACCAGCGCTTCTTGCGGCAACGGCGCGCTCGAACCGGGAGAACAATGTGACGACGGCAACGTCGTCAACGGAGACGGTTGCTCCGCGACTTGCCAGCTGGAGGGCGGCGCTTGCAACGACATTTGCGCCGGCGTCCTGCCGGTTTCGGGTACGGCCATCAAGGCGGAACGCGTCGCCACCGGCCTCAGTAATCCGCTACTCGTAACCGCACCGCCACGTGACGTCAGCCGCCTGTTCATCGTCCAGCAGGGCGGACAAATCAAAATTCTGAAGTGGGGTGCGTTGCTACCGACGCCGTTCCTCGACGTCGCCAGCGAAGTATCTTGCTGCGGCGAGCAGGGATTATTGGGCCTGGCGTTCCATCCCGACTACGTCAACAACGGCCGCTTCTTCATCGACTATACCGATTCGGCGGGGAACACCGTCGTCGCAGAGCGTCGGGTTTCATCGAATCCCGACGTCGCGGACTCCACCGAAATCGCCCTGTTGCACGTCAATCAACCGTTTGCGAATCACAACGGCGGTCATCTGGCATTCGGACCGGACGGATACCTGTATATCGGCCTCGGCGACGGCGGCAGCGGCGGCGACCCGTTCGGTAACGGCCAGAACATCAATCAGCTGCTCGGCAAACTATTGCGCATCGATGTCGACAGCGCCTCACCGTATGGAATTCCACCGACCAACCCGTTTGCCGGAGCTACTCCGGGAGCCGATGAGATTTGGGCGTTCGGTTTACGCAATCCCTGGCGCTACAGCTTCGATCGACTGAACGGCGATTTGTACATCGGTGACGTCGGACAGAATCGTTTCGAGGAAGTGGACTACCAGCCAGCCCTGAGCAGTGGTGGTCAGAACTACGGCTGGAATGTCGTCGAGGGAAACGGTCACTGCTATCCGTCGGGGAACAGTTGCGATCAAACCGGGATGACCCTCCCGGTCATTGACTACGACCATTCGAGCGGCGCTTGCTCCATCACGGGAGGTTACGTGTACCGTGGATGCAAGATGCCGGATTTACGCGGCACCTACTTCTACGGCGACTATTGCAGCGCGTTCGTAAAGACGTTCGAAATTTCAGGCGGGGCAGCAACCAATCTGCAGGATCGCACCGCAGATCTCGCCTCCGGCGGCGCATCCATTCTCAACATTTCCTCGTTCGGGGAAGACGCACGTGGCGAAATGTACGTTGTCGATATCGGCGGCGGGTCGGTATTCAAGGTCGTCCCGGGGCCCTGACAATCTCGCGAACGGAAAACCCGAGGTATAAGGTCGATTATGCCCCGGCCGCTTTCAGCGTGAGGGTAAAAGCCGTACCGCGACCGATTTGACTTTCGACGCGCAGCTCGCCGCCCATCGCTTGCGCCAATTGCCGCGATAGAAACAAACCGATCCCGGCACCACTGCTCGATTTCGGATCGGCGCGGTAGAAGAGTTCGAAGATGCGCGGCAGATCCGTCGCCGCGATTCCGCAGCCGGTATCGCGCACGACAAAACTCGTCCATCCGTCGCCTGCTGCGTGCAATACGTCGAGCTCGATTTGCCCACGCGCCGTGAACTTTGCCGCATTGCTGGTCAGGTTGATCAAGATCTGGCGAAGGCGATCCGGATCGGCATGGACATCGCGTGCCGTCGTCGACAGCCTCGCAATCACCTGCACGGGTCGCCCGCCAAGGATGAGCCGCAGGCTCTCCGAAATTCCATCGAGGAGCGGCGCAACGGATACGATTGCCATGTGCACGGGCAGACCACCCGCTTGAAGGCGCGCATGGTCCAACAGATCGTTGCTCAAGCGCAGTGTCGAGCGCGTGATGAGATCCAGTCGTTCGAAGATGTCGAGTTGTTCGGATCGTACTTCTCCGAAATTGTTTTCTCGCAAAAGGTCGACGTAGCCGAGAATGCTGCTCAGCGGCGCTCGAATCTCGTGCGAGACCGCCGCGATGAACTCCGATTTCTCCCGATTGGCTTGTTCGGCCGCTGCGAGCGCCTGCCGCGCCTCGGCATAGACACGCGCATTTTCGATCGCGATAGCCAGCGTGTCACTGAGGCGCTGTAAGATCGATTCGTCGTCGCGCGTAAATGGACGCGGCGTGCGCCGGTAGACACCCAGCGTACCAAGCGGTCGCCCGCGCGCCCGCAGTGGTGCCACGACATAGGATTCGACGCCGAGCGCTTTGATCGTCGTCAGCGCACGTTCCGACAAAAGCGGGGCCTTGCGGCCCGAGCGTGCAACTTGATTGTTCTCGTAGACCCACCCGGTGAGTGAGCCTTCGATCGGACTCCATGCCGTCGGAAACTTCGAAATGTCGGCGCCGTAGAGACGCGCCAATCGATGTGACCGCGTATCGTGGCTGGCCATTGTGTAGCCTGCACAATCGGCCTGCAACAGCTCGGCAGCGGTTTGCAACGCAAGGTCAAGCACGGGCTCGATCTCGAGCGATTGGGTGATGGCCTGGCCAACCTGGCGTAAGCGCTCGGACACATCCAGAGCGCGCCGATGCTGATCGTCGAGTGCCTTTAGATGTCCCTCGCGCTCATCTGAATAAGCCTCGCTCAGAATGGTGTTGAGAATGCTGCCGAGCTTTTCCTGAGCCAACTTGACGCGTTCGGCAATCAAACGATCTTCGCCAAAAGCACGATCAATCCAGCCGTAAACGATAGGATGGCCGGCTCGGGCGGCGAGGTGCAACTCGTGTTGGTTGAAAACCAATACCGCTCCGTCGCCGAGTTGTCGCCGCGCACCTTCACGGTTGTTCTCGTACTGCCAACGATAGAGTCCCTCGAAATCCTGGTTCAAGATGAAGTCGAGTACCGTCCCAACCGATTCTCGGGCGAGAAAGTCCACCACCTGCCGGTACGCATCGGGATCGACATCGCGTGCCGGCAACGCCTTCAGCCAAGCGTCCGCCCAAGCCGATCCAATATCGTCCTTGAACGGCAGCAAACGGCGTGCATATTCGTGCAAGACGTCACGATCTTCACCCGTCAGGGTGTCTAGTGCGACGGGCATGGCCAAATCCCTCATCTTCGATGGAAACGAAGCAAAGGACAGACCCGCTTCGAACGGTCAGGAGTCAGCGCTCGCCAGCAATAGCAGTGGTACGAATTTGTACGTAGCGAGGGGCGCTGAATGGCACTTGAGCGCTTCAGCGCCCTTGGCAGCCGCTAGACTGCGGCCACCCAATTGCCGTGAAAACCGTACGGCACTCGGTGCGGGACATGGACGACACCGACCGGTTGCGTCGTGATGTTGCGTGCGTCGAGGATATAGAAATCGCTCGTATTGCGCTGATGGTCGTAGACAAGAGCGAGGAGATAGCCATCGTCCTCGTCGGCACGATCGTGACGCGGCACGAAGATTGGCTCGCCCACGCCGTCTCCGGGACCGAAGCAGCGCACCCAATTGGTTCCGCTCTGCAGATCGTACTTCGCAATGGCGGTGAATTCGGGGAGGTTCGAGGTCGGGCTTTCATTTCCGCGCGCTGCCGCATACCCGAAGCGATGCTTCAGGCCGACTCGGCGCTCATCCACGCGAGGGAATTCGGAGGCGCGATCGTCCCGCGGTTCCGATTTCACCGTGCCGCTTTTGAGATCGATCCGAAAGCGATGCAGGCGCGCAGCGTCTTCGCCAAAGTCACGGCCGTTGCCGCGCGCCGGCTCGGGACTCATGAACATCAGCCGCGGGTATCGGGCGACATCCAAAACCACCTCATCGGCTTCGGCATAGGCGTTCATCGGGTGGAATACGTAACACGGGTCGGTTTCGAACCAACGTACGTCGCGGTTCCCGCCGTTGCGCGGCATGACGCCGAGACGCGTTGGGCGCTCGGGGTCCCACTTGAATGGCGAACCGGTCTGCGCCAGCGCCTCGAAGCTGAATACCAGCGGACAGAGAATAAAGATCACGTAGTCTTGGGTGATCGCAAAGTCGTGGATCATCGAAGGCCATTCGATGTCGATCGGTTCACTGCGCAGTAAATCGCCCTCACGGCTTGCGAGATGGTAGACGAGATATGGCGGGAACGGCGAATAGCCAAAGAAAAGCATTTCACCGGAGATCGGATCGATCTTCGGGTGCGCCGTCATCGCCGTCGCCAATCTGCCTTCGAAGTCGTACTCGCCAATCGTTTCCAGCGTGCAGTGACGCATCTGCGTCGGCAACGCACCTTCCATCAACGCCAACAATTTTCCCGCGTGCGACACGATGTTGGTGTTGCCGGTATTCTTGAAAACCGGCGCTTCCGTCGGCGACAGCTCCAGCAAACCTTTGTACTGCGCTTTGCCTGCTTTGCGTTCCTCCGCCAAGCCCCGGCTTGAAACCCAACGATTGCGATAGCTGGCCCGCCCGTCGCTCAGCGTGATGGCGTGGATCATTCCGTCGCCGTCGAACCAGTGATATCGGCCAAGCGGCTCGTACGCGGGGTTTGGACCGTTGCGATAGAAGGTACCGTTGAGCTCGAGCGGCACCTCGCCGCTGATTTCGAGATCATCGGCGGTGCCCTCGACTCGCCACGGAGCGAAGTTCCCCTGCAAGAATGGATTCGAATCGGATTCGCGCATCGTTCGACCTCCAGACAGCCAGGTTGCACCCGCTAGTTGCGCCATTGCTGGTCGCGAAGTCAACCCGGAAAATCAACCCGCGAGCTATCCCGCCCAGACGCTGCGCTGACTAGCGCCTCAAGCCTTAGCGCTCGGTCGTTGCCGGAAGCCTTCGTGCCACCGATGGACGTTGCGATTGCTCGCGTCGATTTCGACACCGCAGAACGCCGCAAAGTCCAATGCCGCCAGCAATGTGCAATCAGCGATCGTCGGCTGTTCGCCGGCGACAAATCGATACGAGCCAATCTTCTCGTCGAGTACCTTGAGATTCGCCGCCAAGCGATTCCGAGCGTTCTCGGCCGCTTCGGCGGATTGTTTGACGCGCGGCGCCATGAACGGATGCGTATTCTGAAAGATCGTCGCAACGCTGTTGAGAACGCCCAATTCACAAATACGTTCCAGCGCTCGCACTCGGGCGCGCTCCACCGGCGTCGCGCCGATCATCGGCGGTTTCGGGTTGAGTTCCTCGAAATATTCGATGATCGCCAAGGATTCGGTGAGGATCGTGCCGTCATCCAGCTCCAAAACCGGCAATCCGCCGAGTGGATTTTTCTTCAGGAAATCAGGTTGGCGGTTTTGTCCGCTGAGGATATCAACCTGCTGCATCGATAGGTCCAGCCCCTTTTCGACCAGATAGATCCGCACTTTCTTGGGATTGGGCGCCCCGGTGAAATCGTATAGCTTCATGTCTCCTCCCGGATTTCCACTCGCAGCACCTGAGGATGCACCGAGCTTGTTTGCATCAACCGAACGTGTTTGGGCGACCAGCGTGAAAGAAATAATTTGGTGTGTGTGGCTCGCACTGCCTATAGGGTGCTCAAGCCATGTACAAGTTCCTCAATCCGTTTCGCCGTGCACCGACGAGTGTACGAGCATCCGCGGCTCTTGCGATGCGGCATGTAGCTCTGGAGGAAGAGTCGCATGGCTTAACCCGCTCCGCCAGGACATTTGCAAGGACCGCTGTCGGAACGCATACGAGGACTGCATGCTAGGTTGTGTTGGCAGGAACGTAAACTAGCTTCGGGTCGGGGCTGGACTCATCTGCGAGCCCAGCCCCTGTCGCGTCCGCTCGGGGTCAAGCGGCTTCTTTGTGGCGCGCGTCGGCGGCGGGAACGACGTGGAAGGTGACAACCCGATTCGCCGGGGTAACGCGACGATCTTCGCCCATGCGGCGCAGGATTCCGAGAGCGGAACCAACCAGAGCCGCGATCAACATCCAGCCGAAAAAGGAACCCACTGTCGGAATGTCGAGCGGTCCGACACCGAAGACTCCAAAAGCCGGCATAGAAACCAAAGATGGAAGTGTGAACATTGTCTTTTCCTTTCCCGGTCGATTGAACGAACCGAAGGAGCGGTCAACGATGCGACGCGAGCAGAGATGCGCCCGAGATCACCATCACCGCAACCATTCCCCAGATCATCGGTGCCAACTGTGCCGTCATATCGAGTACCATTTTCGTTACCTCCTGACCCACAAAGGATCGCAAGCTCGGTGCCAAGTCCGGAACGGACCGAGTGCACTCGATCTCTACGGCTCAACGCAGTCGTTGGAGTGCGCTGCCGCAAACTTTCTGTGGCGGCCCAAACTGCGCGCATCGAACATCACGATCGTAGAGCGCGCAGGGTCCGACGATCGTGGAAGAAAACGTTCAGCAGTCATACGGCTTCTCGTTTCAAAAAACACTCGACTACGGCGCGGGTCGAACCGGCTAGCGATTTTCGCAGCTGGCGCTTCTTAAAGTTTGCTGCTGCGAAAAGTTAGCGGTTCAGGCGGTGCTCGGCCCGCGCAGGCCGAGCTCTTTCATCTTTCGTTGTAACATGACCCGACTGATGCCGAGAGCTTGGGCCGCATGCGAGACATTACCGTTTTGGATGCGCAACGCCTGCGCGATGTAGTCGCGTTCGAACTCGGTGCGTGCCTGCTTGAGAGAGCCGACGAGCCGAATGCGCCCGGACGAGACCGCCGAGCCGAGGATTTTGTCGGAGAAGTGTGCCGCCGTCAGCGTCGTCGCATCGCCGGCAAGCGTCACCGCTCTTTCCAGTTCGTGCTCGAGCTCGCGAACGTTCCCCGGCCAAGAATAGCGCGTCAGCGCTTCGAGAGCGTCGGGCGCAACGGCGACCTCACCTTTCCCCCACTTTTGCGCCAGTCGCTTCAACAGAAATGCCGCCAAAGGTGGGATGTCGTCGCGGCGCTCCCGGAGCGACGGAACATGAATGGGAAACGCACTCAGACGGTAGAAGAGATCTTCGCGAAACCGCCCGGCGCGAATTTCCGCTTGCAAATCCTTGTTCGTGGCGGAGATCACCCGAGTGTCGACACGCCTCGGCGAGGTGTCGCCGACTGGAATGAACTCTCCACTCTCCAGGACGCGCAACAGCTTTACCTGTAGCGTCGCCGGGGTATCACCGATTTCGTCGAGAAAAATCGTTCCGCCGTCTGCTGCCTCGAAGAGGCCGCGCTTGTCGCTCGAAGCGCCGGTAAAAGCCCCCTTGCGATATCCAAACAACTCGCTTTCGAGCAGAGTCTCGGTGAAGGCGCCGCAGTTCACGGCAACGAATGGCCGTTCCTTGCGCGGACCGGAAAAATGAATCGTCCGCGCCAGCACCTCTTTGCCTGTCCCCGTCTCGCCCTGAAGCAAAACCGTAATCGGCGAGGCAATCGCGCTTTCGACGAGGCGAAACACTTTCTCCATAGCCGGCGCGCCGCCAATGATATTCTCGAAACGGCTACGCACTGGACGCTCGCGCGCCAACACCGCAACTTCGTCACGCAGCCTCGCCTCGGAAAGTTTCAGCGTGCGGTACAAGCGTGCATTCTCGATGGCGACGGCCACGGTGCCGGCGATTGCCTCGAGGAAGGTGAGCTCTGCCGGCGAGAATCTGCCGACTCGCTTATTGATGCATTCAATGACGCCAATGATTCCGCGCTGCGTCTTCAGCGGAGCGCAAACGATGGATCGCGTCGCACCGCCCGTTTGTTCGTCGACGGTGGAATAAAACCGCGAATCGTTTTGGACATCGGGTACCAAAAGCGATTGCCCGCTTTGAACCACCGCGCCGGCGATGCCCTTGTCCGCCGGCATGCGCAAGTGGCGCAAGCGTTCGGCAACCGTTGTATTCTCGGGACTAACGTAGGGGAAATAGAGCTCACGCCCGGTGTCATCGAGGAGGATTACCGAACAGCCCTCCGCATCCAACAGCTCCTTGGTCTTCTCCACGACCACGGGCATGAGCTCGTCGAGCTCGATGAGGCCGTGCAGGGAGCGGCTGACGTCGTAAAGCAACTCGAGCTGTTGCGTCGTGATCGGCGTCGACATGGCGCGATCGTATCAATCACACTTTACGGGTCGAGTCCCGCATCATTCGCCGATAACGACCGACGAGCCGACTTCGGCGCGTAGCGATTCTTCGTAAACCGCAAGATCGCCGGCAGTGAAAAGAATGAAGCGGACCAACTCGAGCGTGGGATGTGCGGGCAGGACTCGCACGACCGTACGCAAAGCAATACGCGACGCCTCTTGAATCGGATATCCGTAGACGCCGGTGCTGATCGACGGGAAGGCAATTGTCTTCACACCGGCACTGGCGGCGACTTCCAAGCAGCGCCGATACGCACTCGATAAAAGCTCAGGCTCCCCGAAGCTACCACCGCGATAGATCGGACCAACCGCATGAATCACATGACGGGCTTTCAGGCGTCCGCCCGTCGTGAGTTTGGCGTCACCGGTAGAACAGCCTCCGAGCGTTCGGCATTCCGCCAGAATCGTCGGACCGCCGGCGGCGTGAATTGCACCGTCGACTCCACCGCCGCCGCGCAACCCGCTATTTGCGGCATTGACGATTGCGTCCGTGTCTTGCTCGGTGATCTCACCGCGCTGCAGCTCGAGGCGCGCACCACTCACCGTGAGGAACCTCATTCGTATTCCTTGTACTGCGGCACGCGGCGCAGTGCCAGCAACGACGACTGGCCAAACCGTCGCACGTAAAATTCACTGCCTTGACACCGCAGAACCGGCTGCGGCAGATTGCCTTCGGTCAAACGGCAAAGTGAGCTTGAGGAGTCGTCGTGAAACCGTACGTCTTCGGCATGCCGATCTATTTTCAGATGTGGGTTCTCGCCACCGTGTGCGGTATCGGCGAGGGGCTGCGACTGCTGCGCAAGCAAGGTTTCAACCAACGTCGTTCGCTCTCGGCACTCTCGCTGGTGGCGCTGTCGGTGATCGTCGGCTCGAAGCTGCTGTTCGTGCTGGAGCATTGGCTGCTGCCCCACGACGCGCCGCTACTGATGTCGCAGGGAACCGCCAACGAGCTTGCACGTCATGGATTCCGGATCCCCGGCGGCATTCTGTGCATGGGTTTGCTCGCTCCGTCGCTTTGCCGCGCCCTGCGCTTGCCAACCGCTCGTTTCGTCGACGCGTTCATTCCGTGCGTCGGTCTAGCTCTCGTTTTTGCGCGTCTGGGTTGCTTCCTGCAAGGATGTTGTTTCGGAGTACGCACAGACGGGCCCTTTGGCCTGACGTTTCCGCGCGGCGCCCTGGTTTACGAATATCAATTGCTCGATCACCAGATCGGCTGGAATGCGGACGCCGCTCTGCCCGTCCTTCCGCTGCAGCTAGCCTTCGTCGCGCTGGGGCTGTCGATGTACGTTCTCGGACGTTACTGGCAGAACCACAAGACGTATGACGGCGAGGTCTGGACCAAGGAGTTCGTACTGTTCTTCGGCAGCACGTTCGTCCTTGAATTTGCACGCGCCGTCACACTGCGCCTCAATTTGGCGCTTACCGCAGTAGTCTGCACGGCGGCGGTAGTTTCGCTGCTGCGGAATCGGCAAACGGCGCGGCTCGCGCTACTACGATCCTGAGAACAGGTTTGTCGATTCGCAATCACCTCGGTCACCAAAAAGTAAGTTGACAGCAAACCGGGGGGCGGCCTAAGGACAGCGCGACAATCCGAATTTGAGCAAGCGACTGCAGCCGAGTTTCAACGGAGGGGGAGGGACTCATGGCGAACCTGTCGATTCTGCGTTTGTGGCGCCGAACGGTGTGGATTTGTTCCGTTGGCGTATCCGCGGGACTAGTCATCGCGATCGCTGCACATTGGTCGCCGCCGCACGCGGCAAACGCAACGTCGAGTACACTTTCGATCAGCGGTGCGGCGCAACTCGGAATCGGACTGCAGGACGTGTATCAAATCCGTCTTTCCGATCCGGCTCCAAGCGGTGGCTTGTCGGTGTCGGTCGACAGCAATGAATCGACTTGCGTCGTCGCCCCCACGGAAAACACCCAAGGCAACGCCGGAACCATCACCGTCTTCGTTGCGGCAAATCGCACGCATGCCGATTTCGTCGTCCAGTCGACGGACGGAGTGCCGGGAACTTGCAACGTAACGGCCTCGGCTAGCGGCTGGGTCGATGGGTACACTTCGATTGACGTCGTACAGCCGAAGTTGCGCTTGCGTGAGCTGGTGCGACGAATCGGCGCACAGGCCCCCAGTCAACCGTTCTTCATCGATACCGGTGTCCCCGACGGCAGCGGCCACGGCTTGCGATACGTGCAAGGGCTGGTCGCCGGCAGTCTCCCCCTCAGCGTTCAGGTGTGCAGCGATACGCCGAGCGTCGGAACGATTCTCAACCGCTTCGGTCAGGACGTCGGCATGGACGGCTGCGAAACCAACCCGATCTCCGCACCCTTCGCACGCACGGTCCCCGGTGATTTTCAGTTCGATCCGATGAGCAGCAGCACCAGCGACGTGAACGTTACGGCGTCTGCCGCGGGGTTCACTTCCGACAGCCGCGCAGTGACGGTCCGATCGTTGACGGCATCGATTAGCGGTCCCGACGAGCTCGGCGCCGGCCTGCAAGACACCTACGCCGTCACTCTCAGTGACGCTCCGACAGCCGATCTCAACATCACCCTGTCGGTAGCCTCTACCGCCACGTGCGCGGTCGCCGCCAGTGATCAAAGTCTGGCGAGCGGCAGTCTGACACGTACGATTCCGAGTGGTCACCGACGCGTCGAATTCGTCCTGCAAGGCGTCGCTACGACCATGCCGGGATCACCGTGCAGTGTCAGCGTCGACGCCGGCACGTACGGAACGGATACGGCCGAAGTCGCCATCGTACAACCGTCGTTGAACATTCGCGAGCTCGCTTCGACGGTCGGTCAGTACGCCCCCACTGACACCTTCTTCGTCGAGATCGGGATTGCCGGAGCGCACGGCCGCGGGCTGCAGCGCGTGCAGGAATGGCGCCGCGGACTCGTGGGAGAATCACCCGCACGCACAGCGCTCAGCGTCACCTGCACCAGCGACTCGCCGTCGACCGGTACGATCGTCAATTCACAGGGAATCGATCAAGGTGCGGACGGCAGCGAAACCGATCTGGTTCCGCTTGCGTTTTCACGGACGGTCCCCGGTAATCTCGGCTTCGATCCGATTCAAGGCAGCAGCACGCCCGCACTCGTTACTTGCTCGGCTGCGGGATTCAACTCCGACGATCAAGAGGTGCTGGTACCCAGTGCATCGTTGCAGTTGGTCGGACCGGAACTCATCGGCTCGCGTCTGCAGGACGACTACAAGGTCAACCTGCAGGCAGCCGGAAACCACGATTCCGTCGACGTCACGATCACCTCACTGACACCGGCGCTGTGTCTCGTCGCTTCGACACCACACTCGACCGCATCGACGACCATTACCCGCACGATTGGTTCCGACAACTCCTCCGCCGAATTCGTGGTAGACGCGCTCGACGACTTGACACCCGGCCAATTCTGCCAGCTCCAGGCAACCGCATCCGGCTATACGACTGCGACGCTCAATAGCACGATCGTCCAGCCGGGCATCGAAATTCGACAGTTGCACCGCAACACCAGCGTCGATGCCGCCAACGACCCGTTCGTCGTCTTCGTGGGAGTTCCGAGCACGAATGGAAAGGATCTACGCTACACGCAACGACTCCGGCAAGGCACGGTGAATCTGCCGATCAAGGCTTGCAGCGACCACCCGACGGTCGCACGGATCGTCGACGAGCTGAATGTCGATAATCCTCCGGCGGGTGATGACCCCGCCGGCTATTCCTGTGAAGACGATACGATTCTCCAAGCTTTTGCGAGCAACGTCCCCGGCGACTTTCAGTTCGACGCCCTGACGACCGGCTCGACATCCGTGTGCGTCACCGCCGTCGGTTTCCAAACTACGGGCAGCGGCTGCGTCGATATCAACGTCGGCGGCGACAGCTTACGACTGATCACCAAATCACTCATCGGTTCGGGGTTGCAGGAAACCGCCGAAGTGCATCTCAGCAAACCGGCGCCGACGGGCGGCGCCTCGGTCACGATCAGCGCTGACGCGTACTGCCTCCTGGCCGCAAACGACACCACCGCCGGCAGCAGCTCGCCGCTCAACTTGACGATCCCCGAAGGCAGCAACAGTGCTACCTTCGTCGTTTCGGCTCTCGAAGGGCTGGATTCCGTTTCGTGTATCCTGACCGCGACGGCCGCCGCGTATCAAAGCGATTCGGCCAGCATCGACGTCGAAGTTCCCGGGCTGCAGATTGCGGACCTCGACCACCGCAGCGGCATCACCGCCGCGGACGACACCTTCCGCGTGCAAATCGGCGCGCCCAGCGGCGGACATCTGCGATTCGTGCAAGCCGTGCGCATCGGCGGTGCCGCCGTCAATGTAACCGCTTGCAGCAGCGACACGACGATCGGCACGATTGTCGGCGCCCCGACGAATTGCCAGACAAAGCAGATCACGCCCGGACATTCCGACGTTACCTTCATCTTCCACGTAGTCGGGAATCCCGGACCCACCAAGATAACCGTCAGCGGTCCAGGCGGCGCCATGGACGTTGAGACCGTCCGCGTCGCGGCCACGGCGATTCGTATCACCGGTGCCGATCACCTCGGGCAAAACTTGCAGGACAGCTACCGCCTGAACGTAAGCAACAGCGGCGGCGCCACCGTGACCGTCACCGCGACCGGCGATCCTTCCGGCGCCTGCATTGTCTCGTCATCGCCGCTCGTCGTCGGTTCCGCTTCGATCACCATCGTCATCCCGGCCGGGTCGAGGAGCGCCGATTTTACCGTGCAGGCTTTGGCGCTGGGCAGCTGCACGCTGCAAGCCTCGGCGACCGGAATCCCCGATGATCTCTTCGACATCACCATTGTAACGGCAGGTTTGCGCATCGCCGGCTTGCCTCCGACATTCAGCAACCAGGCCCCCAATAATCCCTTCATCGTCGAGATCGGTCCGGCCAACCCGGCCATCGACGACGTCGAATCCAACCGCGATAACCGAAACGCCATTCTCTATGCCCAGCCGCGCTATATCGGTGCCACCAATCTGCTGGTGACGGTTTGCAGCAGCGTGGCTGCCGCCGGACAGATCAAAGATCCGGACAATGGAATGACCGCCGCCTGCGCGGATTCCACGATCTACCCGAACTTCAGCCGGACACTCGAATTCCAATTCGACCCGACCAATACCGCGTCACCGCCGAACGACGTCACCAACATCACAGCGACGGCCGCCACTGCGGAACCGACCTTCGAGACCGTGACGATCAGCACTTCAGGCATGCAAATCGGCGGCAGCGATACGATCGGCGCCGGCCTGCAAGACGATTATCGGATCAGCCTCGGCCATTCCGCGCCGACGGGGGGCCTCGACGTTACTATCGCGGCTTCACCGAGCTCGCGCTGCACCCTCGAAAAATATGGTTCGGCGGCGCAAAACCCGATCGTTCTGCACATCGAGCCGGGAGATCGCGGCGGTCATTTCCTGCTTCTCGGCCTCGCTTCGGACCCGCTCTACCCCTGCACCCTCACCGCAACCGCCGGCGGATACCGCAACGCCACTCTGGATGTTCGCGTCGTCGATCCTTCGCTGCACGTCACTTCGCTAGATCGAAACCTGTCGGTTTACGATTCGCCGGAACAGTTCAACGTCCAGACCGGATCTCGCTCACCCGACAACCCCAAACATTTCGTCCAGCAGGCCGTACAGACCGCGACGACAGTGACGGCATGCGTCGACGATACAACGTATGCGCAAATCATTGGCGGCAGCGCCACCTCCGATCCCAAATGTCGCGCCACAACGATTGCCGCTACCTTCGCAGAGACGAACGCATTTTCTCTGAAGCCCAAAGCGGAAGGTAGCGTCACGGTGACAGTCAGCGCACCCGGCTTCGGCTCCGAGAGCAATCAAGTGGATATCAGTGCCGCCAGCGTACGCCTGACCGGCCCGACACAAGTCGGTGCAGGTCTCGAGGCACACGAATCTGTCCGCCTCGGACACAAGGCACCGGCAAATCTGTTGGTCCACGTTTGCGTTGCGACCGGCAGTCTTGGACGCTGCGAAGTGGCGCTACATGAGAATGACAACGGCAGCAACTGCGTCGACGTGCCGATCGACCAAAACCACATCCTCGGCGATCTGTGGCTGCAAGGTGTGGAGAGCCCGGCTTCCGGCGAATGCACCTTGAGCCTCGACGCCGGCAGCGGCTACCACGTCTCCACAGCGAGCGTCGAGATCGTCGAACCCGGATTCGACATTCAACAGCTTGACAGCCGGCAATCGACTCTCGACCCGAACGACCCGTTCATCGTGCGCATCGGCGTTCCCGATAGCGGACTCCATCACGTCGCGCATGAACAAGAGCTGCGTTACAACACCCGCAGCGGCGCCGTAGTCAGCGTGCCGGTAGTGGTTTGCAGCACGGACACCACCGTCGGTGAAGTCGTCAACGGCACGGCCGACGGTGTCGACCCGACGCATTGCCGAAAGAGTCAGATCACGCAACTCAACTCGCGCACCTCCGAGCTTGCCTTCGATCCAAAGGCAAACGGCGATACCATCGTCTACGCGCGTGAAGTCGACGGCTACACTCCGACCGACGACGCAACCGTCCCGGTCAATGTCAGCGACACCATTCTGCGAATCAACGGCGTGGATGATCTCGCCGTAGGTTTGCAGGACGACTACCATGTTGCGCTCGGAAAGAAAGCGCCAACCGGCGGCGTCGACGTAACCATTCGGACGTTAACGCCGCTGACCTGCCAGGTCGCCAGCTCGCGCCTGGCAAGCAATCAAACCGAACTCATGCCATATCCAGTCATCCCGGCGGGAAGTACACGTGCCGACTTCGAAGTACGTGCCCTCGCGACAGGCGAATGCGTCCTGCAGGCATCCGCTACAGGATTCCGAACCGCGACCAAGTCGGTCGATGTGCAGCTTGCGGCATTGGCGATCCATCATCTGGATCGCAGTCAGACGACGGGCGGACCTGCCGATCGCTTCGATGTCAACATTGGTGTTCCCGACTCGTTGCTGCGTCATCTAAAGGCCGAGCAGGAGCTCGCTTCGACAGGAACGGGGCAGATGATCGAGGCCTGCAGCTCGGTTCCCGCGGTCGGAACGATTTCCGGCGGTATCACCCATCCAGATCCATTGAAGACGAACTGCCGTGCCACCACGATCACCGCAGGCGATTCGAGCACCGACGACTTCTCCTTCGTTGTCGGCGGAGCCGGCGACACGGTCATCACCGTCGCATGCATCGACTCGACCGGAGCGCCTTCGCCCAATTGTGTCCCGATCGACGACTCGACGGTCCCGGTTCACGTCAGCCAAGCCGGCATTCGAATCAATGGGACCGATTACATCGGTGCCGGCCTCGAAGACGATTTCGCTGCCGTGCTCGGCGCAGCCGCACCGACCGCCGGCACAACCGTCACCATTACCACCACGACCCCGTCGCGGTGCAAGGTTTCCACCTCTCTGATCGGCCCTGGGTATGACACCATCTATGTCCCGGTTGCCGGAAATCACACCCGCGCCGAGTTCGTCGTCCAGGCGATCGCTCACGAGGTCGGTGAGTGCATCGTCACCGCCGCCGCTCCGAATTACAGTACCGGCAGCACCAGCATCGACATCGAGCCGAGTGCGTTGGCCATTCACGGACTGGATGCATCCGCCAGTGCGGTTGGACGCAACGATCCGTTCAACGTCGACATCGGAGCGGCCAGGCCAAATCTCACCTGCATCCGCAGCTGCCAGCCGGTAGCGACCGACGGCGGCATTACCGTAAATGTCTGCAGTAGCGATACGCCGTACGGCGTCGTCGTTGGCGGCAGCACCGGCGCAACCGGTTGCCGCAACGTGACGATTGCCGAGGGTCAATGCGCCAACGGTCAACTTTCCTTCGATCCGATCGCCGCCGGCACCACCGTCGTTTCTGCAAGCTCGCCGGCGGTCGACGTGCATGTCGACTGCGACACGATAACCGTCGGCGTTCGCAATGCAAACCTCAGCCTGCACGGGCCCGATGAACTCGGGATCGACTTACAGGATAACTACAGTCTGGCATTCAGCGGCGTGCCTCCTATCGGAACGACCGCCACGCTCAACGCTTACGGGACCTGCGTCGTGTCGCCGACACGCGAAGGACCTCCGGCGGCTGCGGTCACGATTCCGATGCCTTCCGGCCATTCGCAAATCGATTTCTGGGTTGAAGGGCTCTATCCCGGAGGCGAGTGCACGATCGTCGCTTCCTCGAACGCAGCCGGCTACAACAGCGACACTCTCACCATCGACGTGCAAACTGCAGGCGTCGAGATCAATTCTCTCGACACCTCGCGATCGACCGGCTCGAGCGACGAGCCATTCTCCGTCGGTATCGGAATTCCGACCAACAACCTCCACAGCGTTTCGCCGCAGCAAGAGGTTCGACCCAACAGCAGCGCTTATCCCCTGCTCTACGCAAACTCCCTCTATGGAGTGCCGATCAAAGTCTGCAGTAGCGTCCCCGGCGTAGGTACGATCACCGGCGGCTATGCCGACAGCGATCCATATTGCCGGCAAACTACGATCGAACAACTCCACGACGAATCGAACGTCTTCGCGTTCCATTCGGTGAGCGCCGGTACGACCACCGTTTGCGTATACGAAGACGGGGAACCGCTAACTCTTACCGACAACTCCTGCCAGGACGTTACGGTGGCGGCAAAGACGATGACCATCCACGGACCCGAGCGTCTCGGCGCCGGTCTCCAGGACGGCTACACGCTGTCGCTCAGCGCCGCCGTGACCGCCGATACGACCTTCACGATCTGCAGTCTCGACGACAGCGTTTGCCGCGTCGCGCCGAACGCGACCAGTACCAGCAGCACTTGCATCTATCCCGTGATCCGCAGCGGCAAATCGCGGGTCGACTTCTACATGCACGGGCTCAACGGAGTCACCGGGGCGTGCGATCTGTCGGCCACCGGCGGCTTGTATGCGCCGGCCAGCACCGAAATCAACGTGGTTACCCCAGGCGTACGAATCGTGAATCTCGACACGTCGCGTTCGACACAGTCGAGCGACGATCCGTTCAACATCGAAATCGGCGTCCCGAGCGGGAACCTCAGCACGCTGTCCTACGCCGAAGCCGCGCGAATCGGTGGCGGCGGATTTGTTTTCAAAGTTTGCAGCAGCCTGTACCTGACCGTTGGCAGCATCAACGGCGGCGACGGGACGGGCTGCAAACTGGTACCGATTCCGGAAGGAGCCAGTCGTTCCGGTGACGTGCTCTTCCATGCCATCGGGCAAGGAACGACCGTCGTATTCGTCGACGACAACGGCTACCCGGTCATCATCACCGACGCCGGCTCCAAAGATGTCGTCGTCTCCGCAACGGTCGTCGATCTGCACGGTCCGGATTCGCTTGGCGCCGGCTTGCAAGATCAATTCTCGATCCAAACGAGCGCTGCCATGGCAGCGGATACGGTCTTCACGGTGACCAGCACGACGCCGAGTTTGTGCAAGGTCTCTGTCAATCACGGTGATGTCGGCGTGAACTCGATATCGCTCACCATCCCGAAGGGGCGCAGTCGTGCGTACCTCTACATTCATGGAATGGATGCCGTCACCGACAGTTGTGAGATCACCATCACTCCACCTTCCGGATCGCCGGTCAGCCCCGGCGCCGGCGAAGTGGATATCGTTCAATCCGCCATCCGTATCTCGCAGTTGGCGGGTAGCTTGAAAGCCAGCGCCGGAGACGCGGCATTCATCGTCGAAGTGGGAACGCCGACGAGCAGTCTGAAGAGCCTGAGCCGTGTCCAGGAACGGCGGGCCGGCGCTAGCAACTTCGACATCACCGTATGCAGCAGCGATCCCAACATCGTCAAGATCGTCGTCGGCGGCATCGCCGACACCTGTCGCAACGTACCGATCAGCCCCAACAGCTCGCAGACGGTAACCAACGCCGTAGCGGCCCGGCCTCTTGCGACTGGTACCGCGACGGTCAGCGCGATTCACCCAGACCTCATCTCCACCGATGCGGCGAGCAAAGACGTCACCGTGTCTTTGGGCTCGCTGAGCATCAGCGGCGTCGATTCTGTCGGCGCCGGCTTGGAAGATACGTTTACGGTCAACGCCAGCCCGAAGGCGGCGGCCGATCTGCCGATCACGCTTCAGAGTCTCACGCCGTCGCTCTGCCTGGTCGCCAAGGACGAGTCGACCGTCGGTGCAACAACTTACAACACTACGATCGTCAAGGGTCACAGCACTCTGAAGTTTGCGATCCAGGCGCTGGAGTCGGTCACTGGCCTGTGTACGGTGCGTGTGTCGTCGACGAATACCACCTATGCCGGCGACGATTTCAACGTGCCGATCGTACAAAGCGCCTTACGCTTGCGCGACTTGGACGTGACGACGACATCCACATCCAGCGACGACAGCTTCTTTGTCGATGTCGGGGTGCCGCGTGACAATGTGAGCGACCTCAAACGCGTGCAGGCCGTCCGCAAAGGCTCAGCCGGCCTGACAGTCAACGTCTGTAGCAGCGTCACGACCGTCGGGACGATCATCGGTACCGGCAGCGATCCTTCCTGTAAGACAGCCGTCATCAGCGCCGAGAACTCTGGGACCGACAGCGGAGCCGTCAAGTTTCATTCCGCAGGTCTCGCAGGCACGACAACCGTTTACACGACAGCGAGCGGTTTGATCACAACGGACCAGGGTTCACTCGACGTCTACGTCGCGCAAAGTGCGCTGTCGTTCGTTGCAACCAACATCGACCATGTCGGCGCCGGATTGATGGAGACCTTCAAGGTTCAGAGCAGTAGCTCCGTCGCCACCGCGGCCGTCATCCACATCAGTTCGCTCACACCGACCATCTGTACGGTCGCCGTCGACGAAGTAACTGCCTCGGCTGGCGCCGTCGACGTCACCATCCCGGCGGGAAGCCGCAGCAAGACTTTCGAAGTCCACGGGCTCGAAAATGCCCAGGGCTCGTGCCAGCTGCGCGCGACGAATGTCAATTTCGCCGACGGATGGGCCTCGTACGACGTCGTTCAAGCGGCTTTGCGCATCGACGGTCTGCCGAGCAGCAAGAAGACCACCGCAGCCGACGACTCCTTCGAAGTCGATACAGGGGTCGCCAAGGTCAACTTGTCGAATCTGCAGACGACTCAGAAAGTCCGCTTCGGATCAGCGGGGGTGACGATCACCGTTTGCTCCAGCGACACGACGGTCGGTGAAGTCGTACGCGGGTCAGGCAGCGGCGCTTGCCAAAGCGTCGTCGTCGCCGCGGGGCAGTCGCACAGTCCTACCGACAGCAGCAATACCTTCAAGTTCCGCCCGAAAGGCAACGGCACCACGGTCATCGACGCCAGTGCAGCCGGCTTCGTGTTGACCGACGCCGCCAGCGTCGACGTCACGGTCAGCGGCAACGCGTTGTCGATCGAGAACTCCTCCAGCTACCCCGTCGGCTCGGGTCTGCAGCAAGGTACTTACTATGTGCTGCGCGACGGCAGCACCACCAGCGCGGTGACGACGACGGTGACCACCCTGACGCCGAGCGTCTGCAAAGTTGCCGTCGATGGAAACACGATCGGCGGCACTTCCATCGCGCTCACCATCGCGGTCAACCAGACGCAGTCACCGTATTTCTGGGTGCAGGGAATGGATGCCATCCAGGGCGCTTGCCAATTGCAGGTGACGGCGAGCGGTTACACGTCGGACGCGAACTCGATCGACGTCGTGCGTCCGGCAATCCGCATCACCAACCTTGCCACTTCGATATTACCGACCGCGGCAAACGATCCATTCAACATCGAAATCGGGATCGCCGATTCCGCACAATCGACGCTCGCCGTTATCCAACCGGTGCGCGCCGGAAGCGGCGGCATCGACATCACCGTACTCAACGAAAATTCCGCCGCCGGCCAACTCACCGGATCGGATTCATCGAACGTCGCAATCAGTGGGCAGACAATTACCGTCCGCTTGTTGGCCGGACAAAGCACGAATACCAGCGGTGCACTTCAGCGTCTGGAATTCGACCCGAACAACAGCGTAACCGTGACCACCGGCACCAGCATCGACGCCAGCAACCCCAACGTCATCTCGACCACGGCGGCCAGCCAATCCGTCGTCGTTCAACCGAGCGGCGGCGGCTGCTGATTCGGCAAGCATCCGCAGCGGGAAGGGGCGGCATCTCTTCCCGCTGCGGAAAACCTCTCAGGCAACCGCTCTTTCACACCTTTCGAAGGTCGCTTCTTGGTCCGGCGGGTCGGGCAGGCAATGCATCTCCCGATATGAATCGCCTTGCGCCATGACCCACAGAACACGCGCCACCACCTCGGGCTTTCCAAATGCCTGTTCGGGTGTTTCGAACATGTTGAGCATGCGCAGAAAGGCGCGAAAGACGATCGGGTCGGTGCGCATCGCCAGCACCACCCCGTCTTCAAAGAAACGCTGCTGCAGACGCGCCGCCAGTCGCTTCGGCACTCGACCTTCGGCACGGCGGACAGCGTCGCGGTCGGCCAGGACCGACGCTCGGTAGTACGGTTCCAGATGGTCGCGGCCGCGCCGATCGAGTGCCTGTGCCACGGCGCACCAGTCGTCGGGATGCTCATCCAGCGCTTCACCGAGAAAGTGTGCATGCAACAAACCTTGCGAGCAGCCGCGGCCGTAGAGTGGGTTGGTACAATAGGCGGCGTCGCCGAGGACGAAGAACCGCAAAGCCAGAGGTCCGTTGTCGTCGACGAAACGGCGAACACGATTGATCAGACCGCCCATCGCTTGCACTCCGTGATTGGCAGACTCGATCGGCTCTGCAAACTCGCGACGAATCCATGGCCGCAAAGCCGGAATCGAGTCGGCCATCGCATCGAACGCAACCGCTTGCGCCAACACCTTCAAACGCTGAAATGCCAACGGCACGGCGAACGTAATCGAGAACACACCGTCTTCAGCCGGGAACACCGCATACTTGACCCAGTTGAAGTCGGCCGCCAAGGGGTCCGCGCCGACCGGCGGGTCCACAGCCCCCGGCCGCTTGCGATAGAAGCGGGTATAATAGACGACGCCTGACGACTCCTGCTTCTCATACACAGGATGCGCACCGATCGCTTTCAACCATGCGGGGGCCGCGGACCGACGTCCGCTGGCATCGACGATTAGGTGCGCCCGTAGCACGCGTTCGCCGTCATTTTGACGGTAGCGTACACCGGCAACCGTCGGCGGGGCGGTGGCGGTCGCAATGAGGCCGCTCACCGTCACCTTCGACAGGATCTTCACATCGGGATGGCGGAGAACTTCCCGGCGCAACACCCATTCAAACGTTACACGGCGGATCCCGAGAGCAATGAGGTCATCATCGCCCGGTTCGGCGGCGATGTCCATCAACGCCGGTGGCGGACGATCCAGAGGCCGTAACTCGCGCGCTCCGGCGGCGAGCAGCGACTCGAACAACTCCGGATAGTGATCCCGAAGAAGCTTGCGCAGGCGTCCCAGGAAAACATGAGAATGCCGCACCTGTGGAGCGCCGCGGCGTTCCCACGTCGCAAACGCATCGTCGGGAGAATCACCTTGCAGTTCGTCGTCGCGCTCGAGGACCGTCACGGCCGCACCGCGCCGCGCCAGAACCAACGCTGTGCCCAGCCCCGTAATACCGCCGCCGATGACGATGGCTTGGCGTCCGGCGAGGTTTCGAGAAGGCGTCGAGCTGCTCACGAGAAAGCCGGCGGCGTCGCAACCGGATGTGAGCTGCGACGCCGCGTCGTACTCCTGGATTAATTGACGATCGGCAGGTCGTGCTTCGTATCGAAGCGATCGCCGTAAACCACTCCGATCTTGCGATATTTTTCCTCGGTGCGCTCGGTGATCAAACCAAGGCGCATCAGGTTGGGAACCACCGTGTGCATGTAGATCTCGCTGTTGATCATCGGCCACTCCGGCATGGCGTGCAGCATCTGCACGACCGAGTCGGGATCGAGGCCGTACTTCGGGCCGGCGTAGCGCAGGAAATCGAGTTGCTGATTGGCGTTGAGCGTCTCGAGAATGTTGAACGCAAAATCCTCCATCTCCGTCAGCTCTTCCGGTTCCGCTCCGCGAACCACCTGGCGCATCGACAGAATTCCGAAGGCAGCGTGCCGCGACTCATCGAGTTGGACGCGCCGGACGACGTCTTTCAACAACGGATTGGTGGTCGCCTTGGCGATCTGGTCGAAAATGCCGACGGCCATTCCCTCGAACAGCGTCTGCATTCCCAAGGTCTTCAGTTTCCAGGTCGGCGCCTCCAGCAACTTGTCGAGTAGTATCTTCAGCGTCGGGTCGATCGGGTGGATGGAACCGAGCTTGCGTTGCAGGAACTTCGAGATGACTTCGACGTGACGCACTTCGTCGATTACCTGCGAGCCGGCATAGAATTTCTGGTCCATCGTCGGACAGGAGTTCGTCAGCTGGCCGCAAAGCTGCATCGCAGCTTGCTCGCCGTGCAGAAGTTGCGACATGAGGTGCGTGAACTCGTCGAAAGCGGCCTCACGGCACGTCGCGTCGTCGGCACCGCTCATGCTCAAGATTGAAGGCAGCAAGAGAGCCCCTTCCTTCGGCATGAACCATTCTTCACGCGGGAATGGTTGCGACCAATCGACGTCGGTTTCAGCGTTCCATTGTCCGCGTTTACCGCGTTCGTAGAGGGCGCGCAGCTCTTCGACCTCGCTGCCGTATTCCCAGGTCCAATGCAGATCGATAGGCACGTCGACATCGATCTTGGCGCGCAGCGCTTCGATTTCCTTCTCGTCGACGATGTCGACGACCTCGAACTCGCCCATTTGGCGCCGGTGCTCGGCGAGAATCTTTTCGATCATGTTACCGGTCCTCCCTTGCTTCGTCTGGATGTCACCCGCGCCCGACGCACCATCAATCCGTCGTGCAGGAGCGCTTTCACTTCTTCTTTACGATTGCGAACCGACTGCGGCGTAAACAGCGACTGCCCGAACATCTCCTCGCCGAACTCCCCCGAGGCGAAGTGGTACACCGTCAGCCCCACCAAGCTTTGCAGAACGTGCGGGATGCTGCGTTTGCGGAACAGTCCCGCCTGCATCCCCTCGTGCAGCAACTTGGACACGGCGAGGAACAAATGCTTGATCGTCTCGTCGACGCGTTGCTCTTCGGCACTGGTGCCGTTCAGATCGTCGTCTTCGAACAAAGATCGCAACAGCAACCGCGCCGCGTTGCGATTCGCCGCCAGCGCGTCCATCAGCGTGTCGAGCCAACGGTCAAACCTCGTCAGGACGTCGCCGCCGGTCGCCAAGGCCGCAATCGTGCGCCGATCGATGTCGTCGAGGATGCGGCCGACGACCGCCGCGTAGAGCTCGGCTTTGGTGCTGAAGTGATGGAACAGCGACGACTTGCCGAGTCCCACCGCATCCGCCACCTCGCGCATGCCGATGCCCGCGAAGCCGCGCCGCGAAAACAGATCTTCCGCCGCATCGAGAATCTTGTCGCGTGAGCCGATTTCGATGATTGCCGCTTTCATGAGCCGACCACTCGGTCGGGTAATACCGTCCGACCGGTCGGTGGTCAAGCGCGAAGTTGATTGCCTCCGTCTTTTTTCCTGACCAAGCTCAGGCCACTACGGCGAGTATAAGGTGCGGCAAGTGGTGCGCCCCCGATCCACACCCGTCGAACCGTCGGACTAGCCGATTGAGTCAACGTAGGAGCGCGGCTAGGAAATCTGCATGGATCCCCAAAGTCTCGCCGCGGAGTGGTACGAGCTGTTTTCGCGTTACGCTGCCGATCTCTATCCCGGCCGTTACACGCCCGAGCGTTGCCGCGAGCTGGCGCAGCAGGCAATCGAGGTCCGCCGTCTCGCCAAGCAAAAGAACTCGACCATCGTTGCGCACAACTACCTGTTTCCCGAGTTTCACGAGTTGGCGGACAAGGTCGGCGATTCGTTGGGCTTGAGCTTTTACGTGCGCGATCGCAAGGCCCCGCGCGTCGATTTCGAAAGCGTCTTCTTCATGGGAGCGACGGCGAAGCTGATTACCGGCGACGCGACGCGGGTTTTCGTTCCTGATCGCCCCGAAGTCCTCGGGTGCTCGCTGGTGTTCGGCACCGACCATGCGTGGTTGGAAAGGTGGAAGGAGGCCCACCCCGACGGCATTCTCATCACCTACGTCAATAGCGACGCCTACACCAAATCGATCAGCGACTTCATTTCGACCTCGCGCAACACCGACCGGATCATCGTTCACGCCGTGAAGACATTTCCCGGCCGCCGCATTCTCGTCTTGCCCGACAAGTTTCTTGGCCTGGTAATGAAGCAACGCGCCCTCGAAGCGCTGGCGCAAGAGGGAATCTCGGTCGATGAATCGTCGATCGAGGTGTACACACACACTAAAGGCGCCTGGAATGCATGTTGTTATGTCCACGAGAAGATCGGCGACTACGGCGTCGAGTCGATGATGGAAGAACATCCGGACGCCGAACTGATGATCCATCCGGAATGCGGCTGCGCCTCGTCGTGCCTGTACAAACTGCACGCAGGAGTGATCCCGCGCGGCAAAGCGTACTTCCTCTCCACCGAAGGGATGGTCGAGCAGGCACATCGGTCGGCAACCAAGAAGTTCATCGTCGCTACGGAAAAGGGAATGATTTATCGCCTGCGCAAGGAATGTCCGGAAAAGATCTTCCTGCCGGTCTCCAACGAGGCCGAGTGTCGTTACATGAAGGCCAATGAGCTCGACAAACTCGTCGCCTCTTTGCGCAACGACCGCATCGAAGTGATTCTCTGTGACGACTGCTGCGATCCGAAGCACCCGTACGAGGACGAACGCGTCGTGCACATCCCTCGTTCTACGGCCGCACGCGCACGTCTCGGCATCGAACGCATGCTGAGCGTCCGTTAAAAGCGAACCGATCGTCACCAACCCCGGTTTCGCTGCAGGCGCATCGGCGCTACCCTTCTTGCGATGGGCGCCGCAAGCAACGCAGGCAGAACCTGGCGGGGCACCGTTTATGTCTACACCGCCTTCGATGTCGGACACGGAATCGACCTGAACGAGGCGGAACGACGCATCCGCGGACAGCGCGACTTCCTCAAGCGGCTACGCCGTACGCCGAAATATTTCGACTACCAACCGCCGCCCGTGCGCACGATCCAGAGCGCCGCGCCGCGAGCGCTTGGGCGCTTCTTCACCGCCAATCAAGTCGACTTGGTGCTTTACGACTTCGGCGCCGTCTCCGTGGCACACGCCGTATTCGTCGACGCGGCATCCATTCCCGAGCTCATCGACTTGAGCATCGCGTTGACGCAGGAAACCGCCCTCCTCGACGAAGATCGCATGCGCGTCCAACTTCTCTCCTCGTCGGTAGCCCCGGCGATTCACAAGCCATTCACCAGCGACTTTTACGAACGTTACGTGGTCTTCCACTTCCTTGACAGCTCACCTGCCTGGATGGCCGAGGCGTCGGCCGAGATGAATGCGATGGTCGCCGCGCTATTGCGGGCTGAGCCCAACCCTCTTTCGCCGCAGGAGATCAACGACGCCCTGCAGCACCGCATCTCCTACGGCGAACAAGACATGGTCACCATTGATTGGGACGCCGCATTGGTGTGGGGCACCGAGATGGACGACGTTCTGGCAGTCTTGGAGTTTGCCAACGTCGAGCTGTTGGAAATGCGCTTTCTCGACCAACAACTCGATGCCGCCCTCGACGAAGCCTACGAGGCATTGTCGCGGCGGCGGACGCGTCTGATTCGGCTACCCGGTAGCGTGCGCGGGGATATCCAACGAATTGCTCAACTGCAGGTCGACAACGCCATGCTCTTTGAAGGCGTCAACAATGCACTGAAGCTGATCGGCGATCAGTACCTCGCACGTGTGTACCATCTTGCTTCGGAACGGTTTCACCTGCCCGAGTGGGACACCAGCATTTTGCGCAAACTCCAGACGCTGGAGAGCATCTACGAAAAGATGTCCGACGTTGCGACCGCCTATCGAATGGAAATCCTCGAGTGGATCATCATTCTCTTGATTGCGCTGTCGATCGTCCTCCCGTTCCTCTCCGGAACGTCGTCGCACTAAGGCCCGGATACTGCGGCTCACTAAACGCGTTACGACAATTCGTGCCCGAAGCGGACATTCCCCTTTGCCATACCGTCGAGGACGATTTGCGCGCCACCACTGCGCATCATCCACTCCAGTCGATGGTCGCGGTACTCGCGTTTGAACAATCCTTGCTCAACGATCGATTCGAGATTCTGAAATCCGGCCAACGCCGCCATCGCGGCTGCGGCGCACTGCGCCGTACTGTCGCGTTCGTTGGCGTGCGCCAGCCACGAAGCGAGACGGCTTTCCGCCGGCGGCGCGAAACCTTGTCCGACCGACCCGGTGACGTAGGGCCAAACCGAAAGATCGCCCCACCCGAAGCTCGCGCCGTTAAACCACGTTCGGTCGCCGAGCTCGCGTTCGAGCCGCCGATACATACCGGAAATCTGTGCACCGGCACGCGCCACCAACTGCGCGGCATGGTCGCCCTTGGCGCGTCCAAAGACACGAATCTCCGCCAACGCCCAGTTGATGGCTTCGAAGTAAGTGTCGCACAGCTCTTCGAGCATGCGCACGCGCGCCCGCTGGGCCGGGGAAGGCGGTAACAGCGGCGGCTCCGGCCATTTGTCTTCCAGGTATTCGAGAATGATTGTCGAATCGAAAACGTGGACCTCACCGTCGATCAAGCTCGGTACTTCTTGCCGGGGACTCGAACCGACGAACTCGTCGTTCGTGCCACCGAAGATGTCCGGCACCTCGGCCACGAACGGAATTCCCTTTTCGTACAGTGCCAGCTTGACCTTCTGCGCATATGGCGACAGCGGGTGTTCGTAAAGTTTCAACATGCGTCTCCCTCCATAGATCGCGTACCACCAGGAGGATGACAAAAGAAAGCACCCTTCTTCGCACCTTTGCCGTGATCGGACGATTGCGGTATGCGGCGCGCATGACGACACGACGCGGCATCGAGATCCTCGACCCGACGGCGACGGGTCCGAGTGAGCTCAGGCCTCTCGCCTCCCCGATCGAAACTCTGCGTGGCAAAGTCCTCGGCGTACGCAAGGACCGCGCCTGGCAATCTTTCACGGTATTTGCCGGGGTGCTGCAAGCCGAAGCGCCAAAACGTTGGGGAGTGCGCGACGTCGTCATCTTCGATCCCGGAATCCGCATTGGAACGACGGAAGAAGAGCGCCGCAAGGTCGCCGGCTTCGTGCGCACGGTCGACGCCGCCGTCGTCGGTCTCGGCACCTGAGGGTCGTGCACGTCGTGGAGTGTCCACGACACGATTGAATGTGAGCGCGCCGGCATTCCCGCCGTCGTCGTGGTGACCGAGGTATTCGCGAACCTGGCTGCCACCGCCGCACGTGCGCGCGGCATGCACGAGCTACGCACGGTTGTCTTGCCGCACCCGATGGAAAGCCGCGCCGACGCGGACGTCCGCAGCATCGCGCGGCATGCCATGCGCGACATCGAACGCCTACTCACACAATCGCGCCGCTGACCGATTCTGACAGCGAATTTCGAAGATTCTCCAGCGCTGGGCGAGACTGCACCCAGGTCATTTGATAACCGGGCTCGGCGGTCCCGCACCGGTTCCAAAGATCCGCTGCGGTGGCCGGACAACCCGGCGATGATGATCCCATTCCGGAGCGCCGGCAGGCTCATCCGTTTGCTCCGAGATGCACGGCGATTTCGAACGAATCCAGGATCGTGATCGGAGTCAGGGAAACGTCCGCAGCGTCATTCCAGTGGTCGAACTGGAATCCGTGAAATTCTCCGCTCCAGCTGTTGTCGGCATTCACGGTGACGAGCAGGTAACCAAAGATCGGGTTGGCGCGGTTGGAAATACTTGCCTGCACACGATATCTGACCGGCCCGGTATAACCGTGCGCGATGTCGTCAAACGGGACGTAGTCGTAGTTGCCGCCGCCAGCGGTGCCGATCACCAGGGCCGGCACCGAATCGCCGGCATCGTTGGTCGCCGTGCCGCGAAGGTACAAGTGGTCATGGCCGGAGAAGTATGTACCATTATGAGTGCCGAGAGCGTGCACCAAGGCATCCCGGCTGTCCGGATCGTTTGCCAAGCAGTCAGGATGAGAACTGCTTGGAAACATCATCTCGTGCCCCATGACAAAATTGATCGCTGCGGTTGACTGATCGACCCGAGCGATGACCCACGAGCTCATTGCCTGCCCGTGATTGGAACCCGGCGCATACGCATGGTTGTCGTAGGCCGCCGTGCGTCCGGCATATGAGTCGAATGCAATGATCTGAGCGTTCTTCCAGGTGAACGCGTATGTCAGCCCTTCTTCGCCCATCGGACCGTCTTCGGGCATGCCGAAACGCTCGCGGTAGGGCACATTGCTGGGGTCCTTCGGATTGAGCGCGCCTGAAAACAGATTCGGATTGTATTCATGATTTCCGCGTGTCGTGTACACAGGAATGCCCGCGCCGTAGACCGGCGCCATGGCGGCCTTCCAGGTGTCGAATTCACTGCCGAGGCGGGTACAGTCATCCGTCTCCCCACCCACCATGTCGCCAGGGAACAAAACGAAATCGACGTCATGGGTGGCGATGTCTTGTGCGATCGCAGTCATGACGGCTGTCGCTACGCCGTTCGTACAAGCAGCGCGGCCGCCGGCGGCACGGCTGTCGTCGGTAACCGCGAACCGCCACGACGCCCCATGGACGGTTGAGGATACCGTCTGGTCCGTCCCACAGCTCGAAAGAAGCACGACCAGCAGAGTCAGCCGCGCAATTGTCCTACCGTAGCCGCCTTTTGTCATTCTGCACCGATCGGTTCGCACTGCATCATGCATGCCGAAGACAGTCTGTCGCGCCGCTCCTACGAACAGACGTTCCGTCGCGCCATGGTTGGAAAACGACATAGACGGCGTTCTTGATTTCAGGCCGCCGCCTTGCGGTGCCGATCTGACCGGTGTGACCGACGTCCATCGATACGTCACACCGCCAACGCGGCAAGCGGTATTGCTTATCGCCTAAGCTCCGCGGGGTCCGAACGCGGCAAGCGTTCCGCCACCGCAGGTAACGGAGGCAGTGCCTGTTGCCGTCCGACTTGATACCAGTATGCCGTGCTCGAGTAGTCGACGGCGAGCTCGTTGTTGTGTCCGGTTTCAATGGTGACGCGGATTGACTTGTCGAAGCGGATCGGATCTTCGATGTGATAGCGATAGAGTGAGTTCTTCCCGCCCCACGGCCACGCCTCGTTGCCACTGTAGACCGTGATTCCATGATAAGGGGCGCTGTATTCTTGCTTCGGACAGAAGGCGGTGTTGAAGTAATCTTCCGTTCCCGTTCCATGCAGCCGCGGCGGCCACGGCTCCCCATCGATGAAAATCATATCGTCGCCTTCGCCGTACCAGTCGTTCACCTGCCGTTCGAAGACATCGATATTCAGATTGCAGCCGACGTAGTGCCCACGCCCCGAAGCCTCGAGGATGACGTAGTTGCGATCGCCGGTGAGATTCGCCTGCAACCATGGGCCGCCAAAGCCAAGTCCCGCGCCGACTGGCCGCTGATCGTCGAGGCGATAGTCTTTGCGCGTATAGCCGTGATCTCGCGCCGTACCGGCGGTTGGATTCAGACGGTTCCACCACGCGTGAAACCGGGCGAGTTCCGGATCGGCACGGCGATGCTCTTCGTAGTCGACGTAGAAATAGAAAATGCGGCGATGCTCGCCCTGATTTTCGATCTCGAATCGAGCCCCCGTCGCGAACGGCATGGGAAACCAACAATTGAATGCTTTGCCGTCCTCCGGGCTCATCTGTAAAGGCAGCGAGACGAAGTTGCGGCGCAGGCCGAAGCCGACGCCGAAAAAGTCGCCCAACGGCACTTCGACACTCGGCGTCGACTCGCCGTCCCAGAAGATCCGCAGGACGGTCTGCCGCAACTCGTGTTCCTCCGGCGGCAGCGACATCATCGTCACCCAGATGTGTCGGACACATCCCGCACCTTGAATCTCCGCAAAGGTCGTGCGCTCACCGGGAGCGATGAAGATTGCATCGAGGTTGCCACCGCTCCGATCCCACGATGACAAGCGCCGACTACGGAAGTCCCGCAGGCGCGCTAGATTGGCCAAAGTCCCGCTACCCAAGTCCATGTTTGCCCTTCCTATATCCGAAGAATTCCCCGACTTTATGACGACCTTCATCGGGATTCGAGCCGTCCAACAGAGGGAACGAACGCCCGCCAGCGTTCGCGCTTGCTTGGCCTTCCCTCAAGTGTAACGCTGAACCGCGAGGCCGGGCCATGGGTAAGGAATCTCGGGGAGCAGTGAGCGAGGTGCGCCAACCGCTCGACGAACAGGACACGGCCCTGCGCAATTTGCGCGACGCGTTGGCAGACGCGCAGCGCCAGCTCGCGACGCAGCAGAACGAATTCCGAATGCTGCTCGACAATGCGCACGACCTCATTTCCATTCTCAATGCCGACGGCACGATCCGTTTCGTCACCGCATCTCACGAACGGGTGCTCGGCTACCGACCCGAAGAGCTCGTGGGCCAAAACGTCGTGGCCTTTCTCCAAGGGGAGGATATCGAAATGGTCATGCGAGCACTCGAAGCCGGACTACACTCCCCCGGCACTCGCGCGCCGATCGAGATTCGCTTTCGGCACAGAGACGGCAGTTGGCGGCTTCTCCAGTCTTTCGGCACGACGTTGATTCGCGACGGCATCGTCAGCGGTGTCGTAAGCTCACGTGACATCACGCACCGCAAGCAAGCAGAGCGGCGCGCGCAAACCCTGGTCGAGATCGCCCACCTCACCAGCGCCATGGTCGATGTGCGGAGTGCTCTGCGGCAAACGCAACAGCTCATCGCCGACGCATTGGCATGCGATCGCATCGTCACCTTCCTGTTCGACCCGACACGTGACAGCTTTGGCCTGGCGGCGCACTTCGGCGTTCCGGAACCGCTCGTCGCTCAGATCGATGGACTGGTGTTCGCACCCGATCAACCGTTCGGCGGACGCATCGCCGCCGGCGAGGTGGTACGTTGCAACGACATGGCCACTCAACCCTTCCTGACGCGCGATTTGTACGAACGCCTACAAATCACGTCATTTCTCGCAGCGCCGCTGCGAGTGCGAGATCGGCATCTCGGCATGATCATCGCGGCCAACTGCAAACCGGGTGGTATGTTCGATGCGGAACAAGCGAGTTTCCTCGAGGGTGTGGCGCGTCAGTTGGGCATCGGCCTCGAGGCAGCGCAGTTATACCGCGAGAAGGAAGCCGAGATCGAAATTTCCGGCACACTGGCGCGCATCAGTCAGGAGATGATTGGAGCAACGGATCAACCCGCCACTCTCAACCGACTCTGCCAGCTGACTACCGAAGTGTTAGGGTGTGACTACAGTCATACGTGGTTGCGCGACGAAACCGGCGGCGCCTTTCTGTGTGCCGGAATGCACGGCGACCGGCCCGACCAGGTTGAGATGCTGCGCGCCCTGCGTTTTCCGGACGCCTACCTCAAACCGCTACTGGAAGCATTTCGCACCGATGACCTCTTCATTCCCGTCGACGCGGCGCAGGCCACCCTGCGTCTGGCGAACAACGGGAATCCGTTTGGGCTCAACACTGCCGCAATCGTTGCGTTGCGGCGCGGACGTGACATCTTCGGATTTCTAACGGCCGGTTTTCACTCCGCTGCCAAACGTCTGGCGCCGCACCCCCAAAGGCTGGTCCGTGGCATTGCTCACATCGCTGCGCTGGCGATCGACCACGTTCGCGTCGTCGAACAACTGGCGCACGCCAATCAATTGAAGTCGGAATTCGTCGCCACGATGTCGCACGAGCTACGCACACCGCTCAACGTCATCATCGGTTACACCGATTTGTTGCGCGACGGGACCTTCGGCGCTCTGAACGACGATCAAGGCGATACCCTGGCGCGGGTCAACTTACGTGCCCGTGAGCTCCTCGAGCTGATCAGCGCGACCCTCGACTTCAGCCGCTTGGAGAGCGGACAGCTGCAGATCCAATTGGAGCGCACCCAGCCGCGCAAACTGATCGAGGAAGTCGAAGCCGAGACACGCGACAGCCGCAACAAACCGGGTCTCGATTTCCACTGGGCGATCGCCGATGGTCTGCCGGAGCTGCAAACCGATCCCTTGAAATTGAAGGTTGTCCTGAAGAACCTCATCGGTAATGCCGTGAAGTTCACCCCCTCCGGCCGTGTCGCCGTCAGCGCCGATCCATTTGAAAACGGCGTGCAGTTTCGCGTCACCGACACCGGCGTCGGCATCGCTCCGGAAGTGCTGCCGGTGATCTTCGAACCCTTCCGCCAAGGCGACAGTGGCATCTCGCGCGAATTCGGCGGCGTCGGATTGGGATTGTACATCGTACGCCGGCTCGTCGAGATGCTAGGCGGCACCGTGGCCGTCGATAGCCGCAGCGGCGCAGGCTCGACCTTTTGCGTCTGGCTGCCGAAGGCTTCGGCGCCTCAACGACCGTCGAGCCGCACTCCGTAACGCTTGCGCTGTGCGCCGCAGAACCAATAGGAGACGCCTCGGAGGCGTACATGGAACGCAAACGCGTCGGCATTGTTCTCTTTCCGGAGATCGAGGTCTTGGATTTCTGCGGACCGTTCGAGGTATTTTCCGTTACCCGTCTGAACGAAACGAACCGCCGCGAAACGCCGTCGCCGTTCGAAGTCTTGCTGGTCGCCGCCTCGTCTGAGCCGGTCATCACCACCGGCGGGATGCACGTACTGCCGCACCACACATTCGACGACGCGCCACCGTTACAGATCCTGGTCGTTCCCGGCGGCTGGGGAACGCGAGCAGAGATCAACCATCCGACCACCCTCGATTGGATTTCCAAGCAGGCGCGCCACGTAGAAACATTGACCTCCGTCTGTACCGGTTCGATGCTGCTCGGCAAAGCCGGTCTACTGAGTGGCCGGCGCGCTACCACACACTGGCGTTCGCTCGATTGGATGCGCGAGGAATTCCCCGATGTCGAAGTGGTTCGCGACGAACACGTCGTCGAAGACGGTAACGTCATAACCTCGGCTGGGATCTCTGCGGGCATCGACATGGCACTGCATATCGTCAAGCGATATTTCGGTGAGCCGATCGCGCGAGCAACGGCGCGACACATGGAATATCCCTACCCGGAGGACAATCGACGCCGCATTTGAGGAACCGGCAGTGGCCCGAGCGGGTCGAACGAGAAACTCCTGGCACCGGCATTCGAGGTCGGTTGTGTCGCCCGAGCGTCCGGATCGATTGGTCGTCCGAGTCTCCGCGATCCGTGCTGCATGTTCCCATGCTTGTGAAGTCTTCAAAACGTTGGCGACGTGCGGTAGTATCCGCGCCATTTCGGGGCACGAACGGGAGGGTTCATGGAGAGAGCGTGGAGAGGTGTATTCGCCGCAGCCGGTGGCACCCTGATTTTGTTGGGCGCGTCGGTGGCTCGAGCGGGAGAACCGTACTTCGGAATCGACCTCGGTGCAGCCGGGCCAACGGAGAAATTTCGCCGCACCGCGGACGTCGGCGGTTCGATCGCCGGCCATGTCGGCTACCGTCTCTTGAAGATCGGCAACAACTTTGCGTTTTCGCTCGAGGGCATCCCGCAATTCGCCGGATTCCAGATCAAGCCGGGAGTGTCGACCAAGGGTCGCGACGTAGAAAGTATCTTTTCGATCACGGCCGGTCCACGCTTGTCGCTCATCGATGAAAATCTGGAAATCTATCTTTCCGGCGGCGGCGGCTACTACCGCCACACCACCGGCGTAGTGAACGACGACGGCGGCGGCTGGAACATGGCCGGCGGGATCAACTACGAATTCTTGCAGGACCAGGCTTTTGGTTTGTTCGTACGGCGCGATGAAGCGACGATGCGGCCGTTCAAGGGTCCAACCAACGAGCACACGAGCTATGTCACCGGCGGCCTCAGCTACGAGTACAGATTGCGCCCTGCCCCGGTCGTAGCCGAAGCTCCACCGCCACCGCCGCCGGTCGTAGCGGCGGCGCCGCCGCCGATGAAGAAGAAGCTCGTACTGCGCGGCGTCAACTTCGATTTCGACAAGTCGAACATTCGCAGCGATGCACGACCGATTCTCGACGAAGCCGTCAGTACGCTGAACGAAGAGAGCGCTGTCAGCGTTTCTGTGGAAGGTCACACCGACAGCCGCGGCACCGACGCATACAACCAGAGGCTTTCCGAGCGCCGAGCCAAGTCCGTCGCCGACTATCTCTCCACCCACGGCATCAGCGGTTCACGCTTGTCGACCGTCGGTTTCGGCGAATCACGACCCGTCGCCACCAACGACACCGATGAAGGCCGCGCCCAAAATCGGCGTGTCGAATTGCGCGTGCAGGAATAGTGTCGTCGCGGCGAAGAAGGCCTCGCTTCGGGGCCTTCTTCGCTTCCCGCCAACAACCATTGCCAACTCCTGAACACGGAACCCGAGCACGGATCACCGCCGTTGAGCTGGACGGCTCGTCAGCGTTGCCGCTGCCCCTCACGCCGACCGTCACGGGTTCCCTCGTCCGTTTTTCGTGTTGAGCCTGGCGTGACCGCAAAAACGTGGCCCCAACACTGGACGCCGCCTTTAACAATGAATCGGGAGCGCTTGGCATCGCCGCGCAGACACACCCGGCTTGTTCGCGGCTAGAGGCGCCGCTAGCAGTTTTCTGCGGCGCGGTTCCAATGGGTAAACTCGCATATCTCTTCCCAACGTTTCCGGTATTCCATCAGACGTTCGTGCTGTGGGAGGTGCTGGGATTGCGGCGCAACGGTGTCGAGCCGCTGCTTTTTTCGCTGTGGCGGCCGGAAACAAGCCAACAACCGGAAGGACAAGCCATCCAGAGCGACGTCACGTACCTTCCCCCTTTGACGGATGCCGTGGTGTGGCGCGCCAACTGGAAAGCTTTGCGGACCAACCCAGGCCGCTATTTCCGACTCTACATCGATGTGGTGCGAGCCTGGCAAACCGGAACTGCCGCTCCGGAGCAAACCACGAAGTCGGACCTGCACGTGCGCTTCAAAGATCGTCTGCGTGGCTGGTACAACCGTCAACCCTTCCTCTATCTCGTCAAGTCGCTGCGTCTCGTGCCTTCCGCGGTCGACCTGGCGGAGCGCCTGCAAGCCGCTGACGTTCGCCACCTACACGTTCACTGGGCAACCTATCCGGCGACCGTCGCATTTGTCATCCATCGTCTCACCGGGCTGCCGTTCAGCGTCAGCGCCCACGCCTACGACATCTACATGGTGTCACGCATGCTTCCCGCAAAGATCGATGCTGCCGAATTCTTTCTGACTTGCGCCCGCACCAACGCCAACTATCTGCGCCGCCTGGCCGGCGACCGTCTCGGCGACAAGGTACGCGTCAGCTACCACGGTGTCGATCTGCGCCGCTTCGTGCCACGCGTCGACGAATCGAGGACCGGGCGGCTGAAGATCGTATCCTGCGGTCAACTCGAGCGGTACAAGGGATTCCATACCTTGGTGTCGGCGTGCGCCCAAGCACGGCAGCAAGGTGTCGATCTCGAATGCCGCATCGTCGGCGAAGGTTCGCACCGCGCACAGCTGACGGCGCAGATCGATGCTCTCGGACTGAAAGGCATCGTGCACCTCATCGGCGCCTTGCCGCACGCCGAGTTGGTCGAGTTGTTGCGACAGGCCGACCTGTTCGTTCTCGCCAGTGAGCTGGCAGGCAAGTCGGGACGTCGCGACGTCATCGCCAACGTCATCGTCGAAGCGATGGCGGTCGGCCTGCCGCCGATCGCCACCGCCATTCCAGGGGCTGAAGAACTCGTCGATGACGACCTCACCGGAGTCCTGGTACCGCCGAATTCGGTCGATGCCGTTGCGTCCGCAATCGTGCGCCTGGCCAATGATCCCGAAGAGCGCACACGCCTCGGAAACGCCGCACGCCGCCGCATCGAGCAAGACTTCGATAGTAACAAGAACGTGCTGGAGCTTGCGGACCTGTTCAGTCGCGTCGTCGTAGCGGACCGAAAATGATGTCGCCGGCGACTTGCCGCCCATCAATTCACACGATCGAAGGCTCTGCCGGAGCCAGACGAAGCCGCAGCAAGCAGAAGCCGACAAACCTGTGTATGTCTTGGCGAGCCACGCAAAGAGCGGTTGCAGAATCGTTTCGATTTTGGGCATCTGAATCGTAGCGTTGCAAAGGAGCTCCCCTCACAAAATGGATTCTCGCTTCAGCGAATACATCGGTGCTGACGAACACGGCGTCCTGCACATCGAAGAATGCCCGGCCCGTCGCCTCGTCGAACGCTTCGGCTCGCCGCTGTTTGTCACTTCGGAAGCGCAGATCCGCCACAACTACCGTCGTTTCCGAAGAGCGTTCACCGATCGTTACACCGACAACGACGTCAACGTCCTGTATGCGATCAAGGCCAACAATAACCTGGCGATTCGTCGCATCTACCATCAAGAGGGAGCCGGCGGCGATTGCTTCGGTTTGAGCGAGCTGTGGGCAACATTCGCCGGTGGCGCCGATCCAAAGAACGTGGTGTTGAACGGCTCCAACAAATCGCTCGAAGAGCTACAGCGCGGTGTCGAGTATGGCGTCACGATTACAATCGATTGCCTAGAGGAGCTCGAGCGCCTCGGCCAGGTCTGCGACAGCGCCGGCAAGAACGCCTCCATTCATTTCCGCCTCAAGCCGCATCTGGAGGGCTTCGACGGCGTCTATGGCATGTTCTCCGAAAAGATCGAGGTATCGCGCGTCGTTGAAAGCTGGAAATGGGGCATGACCTTCGATGAGGCCTTGGTAACCCTGAAACGTGCGTTACAGATGCCGCGTATCGAGCCCGTCGGGTTGCATTGCCACATCGGTCGCCAAACCGGCGAAGCATCGCCGCACCGCGCCCAAGCGCATGCTGTCGTTGCGCAAGCCGCCGCCCTGCGGGCGAAAACGGGGTGGACGGCACGCATTCTCGATCTCGGCGGCGGCTTTGCACACGGTCGCGACCCCGAAGGCCGTCAGAGTTTCGGAAAAGCGCCGACGATCGAAGAATTCGCTGAAGCCTTGACGGCGGCACTGAAGGCAGAGTTGAGGCAGCAAGATTTTCCGCCGCCCGCCATCGAGTTCGAACCGGGACGATTCTTGATCGGCAATACGACGGTGCTCTTATCGACCGTCGGCGTCGTCAAGCGCACGCGGCAACTCGGGCGCGTCTGGGTCAACCTCGACTGCAGCACGAATCAATTGACGCGAGTCATGTCGCGCGGCGACTATTACCACTACATCGCCGCCGAGAAGTTGAATGAGGAGGCACGGGAAAAGGTAGAGATCGTCGGACCGCTTTGCAGCCCGGACATTCTCGGCAGCGGCCGCATGCTGCCGCGGCTCGAACGTGGAGACCTGGTCGCCGTCCTCGATGCCGGAATGTACGCCGAATCCACTTCCAGCCAATTCAACGGGCAACCGCGGCCGGCCACCGTGCTGGTGAGCGGCGATCGCGCCGATTTGATCAAGGAGCGCGAGACCGTGCGCGACGTGTTCGCGCAACAACGCATCCCGCAACGCCTCGGCACCATCTTCGATGCTGACTGAAACCGCCGCAGCAGGCAGACCGTGTTCGGTCGGCGCGTCTAAGACTTGAACGTAAGGCGTTCCTTGGCCTATCAAAGCGCCTCGATGGGGGGCTTCGATCAGCCGTTGCCGGCGACGCGACGTTTTGCCGTTTTGTTGCGTACCATACGCGTGTTGCTGCGGGGTCCGCGGCCTGAAACCTTCCCCCGCCTCGCACCCGAGCATCTGCCGGAGATGCACGAGCGCGTCGAGATCCTGCGTGATGCGCGCGGCGTGCCGCACGTCTTCGCCAATGTCGAACGCGATCTCTACGCGGCGCTCGGCTTCCTGCAAGGCGCCGATCGGTTCGTGTTGCTCGACATCCTACGGCATCTCGGCAGCGGCCGCTTATCTGAGCTCATCGGTAATCCGCGCATGCCGAAGAGTAGCGAGATCTTTCCCGGCAAGCGGCTCAGCGACCTCGACGGGTTCGTCCGTCCACTCGACTTCGAAGCTGCAAGTGAACGCGACTACCAAAACGCCACGTCCAACGTGCGTGATTGCCTCGATGCGTTCGCCGCCGGCATCAACGCCGCCTTGCGCGCCATGCAAGGCATCTATCCCCCGGAATACGTGCTGCTCGGCCGACTGCGGCCCTGGCGCCCCAGCGATGCACTGATCGCCGCACGCACCTGCGCTCTGTGCGTCGCACTGGCAACGCTGGACAACGAGCTGATGTTCGACGCCGTACGCGGACAACTCGGCGACGAACGCGCCCGCAATTTGTTTCCCGATGCTCCGTGGGACGATGCGCCGGCGGGCTATCGAGTCGCACAAGGAAGCGAGCCGGAACCGCCGATGCACCTCTCCGGCACCGGCAGTAACAACTGGGCCGTCGGCTCGGCGCGATCCGCCAGCGGCGCGCCGCTCTTCGCCAACGATCCGCATGTCCCGTTTCTGCCGCTCCCAACGTTCTGGTACCACGCACACCTCGACTGCCCCGACTATCGAATTCAGGGCGGCTTGATGCTCGGCTGTCCGATCTTCGGCTACGGGCACAATGGACATCTTGCCTGGGGAGTGACGACCGCCTATCGCGATGCGTGGGACCTGTACCGCGTCCACCGCCTACCCGAGGATCCGTCGCGCTACCGAAATGCCTCGGGCGTTGGCGCGCTCGAGCGCCACCGAGAAAAACGCGCTGTACGCTTTGCCCGACCGTTGTTTCTCGAATGGGAAAGTTGCGAGCACGGAATACTGTACGACGGCTGGAAACATCATGACGGCACCGATCTAGCGCTACGCTACGCGCCGTCGGACGCCGGCCGCTTCGTCGCTGGATACCTGAAGCTGGCCGCCGCAAAAACGGTCGACGAGCACCGTGCCGCCCTCGAGATCGTCAACGACGGTCCGTTCGACTTCAATCACGTGTACGCCCACAAGGACGGCCACATTGCCTGGGAGCAGTACGGCCGCCTGCCGCGTCGCCGCGTCGACGGCTTGTTCGTGCGCGACGCGCAGGATCCGGATGCACAGTGGGACGGCTTCCTCTCGTTTTCGGAGAATCCCAAGAGCATCAATCCGCAGTGTGGCTTCGTCGCCACTGCGAACTCCATCACGGACCCGAGCAACTTCAAGACGCTCACAACCCGCGTTCATGCCGAATCGCGCTACCGTCAAATTCGCATCGAGAATTTTCTCAGCGCCGGCACACGACACACGACGAATGACTTTGCAGCGCTACAAAGCGACATTGCTTCAGACTATGCCCTGCCGGTGCGCGATGCATTGGTCGCCCTGCTGGAGTCGCGGGACTATCGGACCGCAAGCCTGGAGGGCGATGCGCTGCGGCAGTTACGGGAATGGGACGGTCGCTTCGATGTCGGATCGCGGGCCGCGACGACCTATGCCTGGATGCAGCGCGAATTGGCCACTTGCTGCTTCATCCCTCTACTCGGAAGCGCGGTGGCTCGGCGCTACATCAATAGTCGGCGCGCCGTACCGCGGTTGCATCGGGCTCTTTTGAATCCGACCGACCCGTTACGCGCCGACATCGAGAAAGCAGCGGGAACCGACTTCGCGCGGCTCGTCGTCGACGCTTTTTCCGCAACCATCGCTGCGGTACGTGAGCTGCAGGGAGATCAACCTTCCCAATGGCGTTGGGGAAAGACTCAGTTTATTCGTCTGGCGACGCCGCTCGGCGAGCTGCCGGTGATCGGTCGCTGGTTCCGGGCGCTGGAAGCGCCCTTCCCTGGCGACTTTTACAGTGTCAGTCCGAGCATCGCGGTTCCGGCGGGTCGACGGCTGCGCTCTTTCGCGGGAGCCACGAGTCGATTCATCTGTGATTTGTCGCGACCCGACGAAGCACTTTTCGCTCACAGCTCCGGCCCGAGCGCCGATGTCGGCTCGACATTCTTTGCAAACCTCAGCGAACCGTGGCTGCGCTTCGAGTACTTTCGTTCGGCGCTTTGGCGAGCCGACGAAGTGCCGGATGTGGTCGAGCGCGTGGTGCTGGGTACAGGTCGCTGACGCGTCAGTCGTGCAGCTCTTGCAAATCGGGGCGCCGTAGAACTTCGATGAACTTGACAGCTGCGGGCGACAGATGGCGTCCCTTCTTGTGTACGATCCCGAGCGGCCTGAGCAAAGTCTCATCGGTCAGGTGAGCGACTTTCAACGTCCCGTGTTCGACCTCGTGCTGCACCGCGGCCAAAGGCACGATGCTCACGCCCTGATTGATTTCCACGGCGCGCTTGATGGTTTCGATGTTGTCGTATTCACCGGAATAGCGGACCGTGATGCCGCGATCGCGGAACAGTTGGTCGAGAGCCTTACGTGTTGCAATGTCGCGGTCGTACCCGACGAACGCTTCCCCGTCGAGGCGATTGAGCGTCAACTTGCGCAAGTTGCCAAGCGGATGATTCGGGGGACAAACGAGGACCAACTTGTCCTCACGAAATGGCAGAACCGTAATCTGCGGATGCTTGGCCGGATACGCGACGATGCCGAGGTCGATTCGGCCGGCCACCGCATCGTCGTAGATCTTGTTTGGCCGCGAATACTCGACGTGAACGTTGACCTGCGGAAATTGTCGCAAGTATTCCTTCATGTATGGCGGCAATTCGTGCAGGCCGACGCTGTACACGATGGCAATGCGTAGAGGTCCGCTGACCACTTTGCCGCTCTCCTGCAGGTGCGTCTCGATCTCGCGGTATCTTTCGAGGATCTCGCGGCTGGCACGGTACAGGATCTCTCCGGCGGGTGTCGGCTTCGCACCGGATCGTCCACGCTCCAGCAGTTTGCAATGGTACTTTGATTCGAGCGTCCGCAGCTGCTGACTGACGGCCGACTGCGTGATGAAGTTTTGTGAAGCGGCGACGGAGAAGCTTCCGGTCTCCACGACGTCGCAAAAGACCTTCAGAGTTTCGATGTGCACGCCCTCAAGGTTAGCGGTACTGATGACTAAGTCAAGCCAACCTCATCAACGCTAATGGGCTGGTGTGCCGCACGGGCCCTAGGCATGATGCGTCGCGGAGGAGCACTGCATGACGCCATTCGACGGCGTGGACTACTACGGGTTGGACGATCTGCTCGGCGACGAGGAACGCATGATTCGGCGTACCGTTCGCGATTTCGTCGAGCGCGAGGCCTTGCCGCAAATCGAAGAGCACCACGCTCGCGAAACGTTTCCGAAGGAACTCATTCCGCGCATGGCGGAGCTCGGCTTGTTTGGCGCCAACCTGAAGGGCTACGGCTGCGCCGGGTTCAACAACATCGCCTATGGTTTGATCTGCCAGGAGATGGAGCGCGGCGACAGCGGTCTGCGCTCGATGGTGTCGGTGCAAGGATCACTGTGCATGTATCCGATCTACGCCTTCGGATCCGAGGCGCAGAAGCAACGCTGGCTGCCGGCCATGGCCGCCGGCAAGGCGATCGGCTGTTTTGGTTTGACGGAACCGGACCACGGTTCCGACCCCGGCAGCATGGAGACCCGTGCACGCAGTGACGGCAACGGTTTCGTCCTCACCGGCGTCAAACGTTGGATCACCAACGGCAGCGTCGCCGACGTCGCCATCGTCTGGGCCAAGACGAACGAGGGCATCCGTGGATTTCTCGTCGAAGCCGATCGCCCCGGCTACAGCGCACACGACATCAAAAACAAATTTTCGCTGCGTGCTTCGATCACCTCGGAGCTCGTACTCGACGAAGTGCGCATACCGCAGGAAAACCTCCTGCCCGGCGTCAAAGGTCTCAAAGGACCCTTTTCGTGCCTGACACAGGCGCGCTACGGCATCGTCTGGGGCGCGATGGGCGCGGCGATGGCTTGCTATCATACGGCTTTGGAATACGCGAAGGACCGCACCCAATTCGACAAACCGCTCGCCGGCTTTCAATTGGTGCAACGCAAGCTGGTCCACATGCTGACGGAGATCACCAAAGGGCAACTGCTTGCGTTGCGCCTGGGCCAACTGAAGGATCAAGGGAAGTTACGGCCGGAACAGGTCTCCTTGGCGAAGCGCAACAACGTGGGCAACGCGCTGGAGATCGCCCGCCTGGCGCGCGACATTCTCGGCGCCAACGGCATCGTCAACGAGTACCCGATCATCCGTCACATGCTGAACCTCGAGACCGTAAACACCTACGAAGGAACGCACGACATGCACACGCTGATCATCGGACGCGACATCACGAGCCAGGATGCGATCCGCTAAAGCGTCGTCGGTCAAGGCCGACCGTCTTCTGCAACAGCACCGAGTTCGCGATGCGCTCGCCGAAGGCGAAGACCCCGCCCTGATCGGCCCGATCTATGAATCACGACGCGAGCCGGGAGTACACCTGCGCGTGGCTTTTCACTACGACGAGGAACGCCGGCTTTGTGTCGGCTACGCTCGCAGCCAAGGCGCCGATTGGGAATTGGTGGAATCGGAACCCTATTCGATGCGCGCCCTGGCCTACTACGAGCGCCGCTTGAAACGCATCGGCGAATTCAGCAAAAGCGCACCGCCGCGCCGCTAGTCACAGCGCGCTCGTTGCCGCGCCGCTTGACGGCTTCGGACACCGCTCGTACAGTCGCGCCGCGCAAAAGAGGAAGGACCCTGCATGATCTCCGTGCCCGCGATGCGATTGCACCAATTCGGAGTTTACTTCTACGAGGCCATTCTCAACGTTCGCGACGTCCAGAAGCTCGTGCGCTTCGAAGTGCTCAGCTACGGCGAAGAAGGTCGTACGCAGGGCAAGCGACCGGTGAAGCCTGGTCGCGCCGGCAAGGTCAATTGGGATGTCCTCGAACAAAAGATCGCTCATAGCGAAGAGGCCTACCAACGACCGGTCATCCAACGCAAAATCGCCGAGCTGATGGATTATTATCTGCAATGCGCCGAAGCGCAGAGCTTGCCGGCGATTCCAGGGGCGGTCCTGCTAACCTGCGACCGTCGACTCGACTTCGTACCGATCAGCTCGCATCGCGTCCTCGGCGTTCTGCAGTTGCCGCCCGAAGAAGGCGCGTTACGGGCGCTCGACGGTCAACACCGGCTGCTCGCATTGCATCAACTCGCCGAGCAACAAACCCCGCCCGATGTCCAGGTTCCCGCCATCATCTTCGACCGGCTTGCACCGGATCAGGTGGTTGAGCTGTTCGTCACGATCAACGCCAAGCACACGCGACTCAATCCGTCGCATCTGATTTCACTTTCGGGCCGCCGGCTCTATCCTGACACTTCGCTCGCTGCCAGCCACGACATCGTGCGCGCGCTCAGCGAAGACGCAAATTCACCGCTCAAAGGCGAGATCAAGCTGTTCGGCGTCGGCCATGGCCGCGTAGCGCAAGCCCCGCTTGCCGAAGAGCTCAAAGGCGTCTTCAACGCGCTCGACGCGTTTGGCGGACGGCAAGCGGACGACTTCCGCGAGCATGCGACGCGTTTCTTCCTGAGCTACTTCAAACAGATTGCAAAGGTCTTCCCGAAGGCTTGGACGGGCAAACGCTACAGCATCAAAACCGCGGCTTCGCTGCGGGCCTTCCTACGTGTCGTTCCCGACGTGCTTGCCTCCGTTCGCCGACTCGGCGGCGACCCGTTCGAAGCTGCGTCTGTCTTCCACGCCATCGAGCCGTGGGGCGACTATCTCGGCGACCCACGTTTTGAAACCGACGGCGAATGGCGTCAGAAGCTCGCCGGCGGCACGCGCGGGACGGTGGATGTCCTGGCGCGCGAGCTGCGGTCTGCCTTGCGCACACCGGATTGAGCGGGCTCGCAAAAGTCCTTCTACTGTTGCGGGACGTCCTTTAGCGCGAGCGCATCGACCAAGCGCGACAAAAACGTGTAGCCGTCGTAGAACTGTTTGACGCCCAAACGCTCGTCACGTCCATGCGCACGAATGTCGTCGACGTCGACGAACAATCCCGACACTCCATACGCATCGATGCCCGCACGCCGGAAGTATCGCGAGTCGGTAGCGCCGCTGCTCATCACCGGTAACACCGAAACTCCCGGCCACATCTGTTCGGTCAGCCGCTCGAGAATCTTCATCAACTCTGGATGGAGCGGCGATGCCGGTCCGGAAGTGTCGCTTTCTGTCGGCGTGATGCGGACCTGATCATCGGCAATCGCCTTCTGCAAAATTCCCTGCACCTCTTCGCCGGTGTGCCCCGGAAGAATGCGGCAGTTCACCAGGGCCGCGGCCGTCTGCGGCAGCGCATTGTCCGCGTGTCCACCTTCGAGACGCGTGGCAACGCACGTCGTACGCAGCAGCGAGTTGTACGACGGCATCTGCGACAACCGCTGCAGCGCCGCTGCATCCGGGGGGTTGCTCAAGATGGCCCGCATGTCGGCAGCCACTTCCGGACTCTCCGCCACCGCTCCGCGTTCGAAGTAGGCACGCGTCACGCCGTTGAGCTCGAACGGAAACTCGAACTGCTGCAGACGTCCGAGGGCCGCCGCAAGCTCGTAGATCGCATTGTCCTTGCGCGGCAGCGAGCTGTGTCCGCCGGAATTTCGCGCCTCGAGGCGATAGCTCATGTACGCCTTCTCACTGGCCTGCACGCCGTTGTTCAAATATTTCCCTTGACGAATTCGACCTCCGCCTCCTTCGTTTAGAACCAGCTCCGCATCGACCAACGGTCGATGCGTCTCGACCAGCCACTTCGCACCGTTGTCGGGGCCGCCTTCTTCGTCGGCGGTCAATGCCAGAATGACGTCGCGATCGAGCTGCGCATGGCGCTCGTGCAGGCCGACAAAGATATCGGTGAAGATCGCCACCATGGCTTTGTCATCGAGCGTGCCGCGGCCGTAAAAGTATCCATCCTTTTCGATCAGCTTGAACGGATCGAGCGACCAATCACTGCGTCTTGCTTCGACCACATCCAGATGCGCCAATAACAGCAACGGTGGCCGTTGCTTGGAACCGTGCAGTCGCACCACGAGGTTTTGTTTCGCCTTCACCGGGCCGACGATTTGGATATCGCGCGATGCGATTCCGGCAGCGCGCAGACGTTTCGCTATCGCCTGCGCCGCCACCGTGGTGCTGCCGGTGGAGTGCGTCGTGTTGATCTCGACCATTTCGCGGTAGATCGAACGTACCCGACTCTGGTTGGCCGTCTGCGCGAAGGACGTCGAAGCTGCCATTACGAAGACGAGGAAAATGAGGCTCCGCATGCGCAGCTGCGTATCAGATGAAGCGTACCGCGACAAAGACACACGGAACACGGACGTTCCGGCAATGATCTTTTCTTGTGTGCGCCGAGATCGCGGTTCTCTGTTTCGATGCCTTCGAGACGCAATCGTTTGACCTCAAGCGGAGCCCTCAGTAGATCACGGTCGAGCAACCTTTCTATCCGAGAATCGAGTAGACGCATGGCGCTGGTGTCGCACCGCAGGTCTGCACAGGAAATCCTCGACGAGCTGGATGAGCTGGCCAAGGACGACATCGATTGGAAGCACGGTCATGCGTTCAGCTTGGCGTACTATGCCGGCGACGACGTTTACGACGTTGCGCAGCAAGCGAACCTGAAGTTTCTCTCGGCCAACGCCCTCAACGTCGCTGCCTTTCCGAGCTTGCGGCGCATGCAAAACGATGTCGTGCGGTGGGTGGCGGATCTCCTACACGGCGGTGACGCGGCCGCCGGGTTCATGACCAGCGGCGGCACGGAAAGCCTGCTCATGGCGGTCAAAGCGGCGCGCACGCGCGGTGCGCAACGCGGCATCGTGACCGGAGAAATGGTGTTGCCCAGTACGGCGCACGCCGCCTTCGAGAAGGGCGCGGAATATTTCGGAGTCCGCTCGGTGCGTGTTCCCGTGGGCAACGACTATCGCGCCGACGTCGCTGCGATGGCTGCCGCGGTGACCCCCAATACCGTTTTGCTGGTTGCGTCGGCGCCGCAGTATCCGCAAGGCATCGTCGACCCGGTGAGCGACATTGCCGTGCTGGCGCAACGCCACGACGTCAACTGCCATGTCGACGCCTGCATGGGCGGAATCACTCTGCCGATGATGGAAAAGCTCGGTGAGCCCGTGCCGCCATTCGACTTTCGCATTCCGGGAGTGACCTCGATCTCCGTCGACCTGCACAAGTACGGCTACACCGCAAAAGGCGCTTCGGTCATCGTGCACCGCAACAAGCAACTACGTCAGCAACAAACCTTCCGCACCGAGAACTGGCTGGGCGGAATCTACGCCAGCTCTGGAATTCTCGGAACCAAGAGCGGCGGACCCATCGCCGCTGCCTGGGCGGTCATGCAGTATCTGGGCGAAGACGGCTACCTGCAGCTTACCCGTGTTGCGCGGCGCTGTTTCGAGCAGCTCCTGGTCGGGCTGCGCGCCATCCCGCAAGTGGTCATCCTCGGCCAGCCGGCGGTGACACTGGTCGCATTCGGTTTCCGCGACGTCGACGCGTTTGCCGTCGGCGACGCGTTGCATCGTCGCGGCTGGTTCGTTGACCAACAACAGCCCCCACCGAGTCTCCATTGTACGATCAATGCGGTGCATGACGGGGTGATCGATTCCTTTCTCGAAGCACTGCGCGCCGCCGTCGACGAGGTCGGCGGTTCCGACTCGCGTGGCAAGCAAAAAGCGTACGGCTCGTTGGAGTAACCGATGAAGACGATCGCGTTCGAGAACTGCACATTGCTCGATTGCACCGGCGCCGATCCGCAACCGCGATCAACCGTCATCATTGAGGGCGAGCGTATCCGCGCCGTCAATCAGAATGGCGATCCCGGCTTGCGCGTCGAAGCCTTGCGAATCGATTGCGGCGGGCGGACGTTGATGCCCGGACTGACCGACGCGCACGTTCACGCCGCCATCATTGAAACCGATTTCACCAAGGCGCGGCGCGATTCGGCTGCCACCGTGGCGTTGCGAATCACCGCTGTCCTCGAGCAGACGCTGCAAGCAGGCTTCACGACGATCCGCGACGCGTTCGGTCTCGATTGGGGATTCGCACAGGCAACGAATCGCGGGCTCGTCAAAGGACCACGAATCCTCTTCGTCGGTGCTTGCCTGTCGCAAACCGGCGGCCATGGAGACTGGCGCGAACCGTATCAGCAAATGCAGCCGCTCGACGGCGTCTACGGTTTGGTCGCCGTGCCACGCATCTGCGACTCGGCCGACCAGATGCGCTTGGCAGCCCGCGAGATGCTGCGCACGGGCGCACACGGCATCAAGCTGATGGCCGGTGGCGGCTGCATGTCGCCCACCGACGAGATCGAGCACACGCAGTTCACCATCGAGGAGATGTCGGCTGCCTGTTACGAAGCGAGCACCGTTGGCAAAACTACGTTGGCACACGTTTACACGCCGCAAGGCATCATGAACGCGGTGCGTGCCGGGGTTCGTAGCATCGAGCACGGCAACTTCCTCGATGAGGAGTCGGCGGCGTGCATCGCTGAAGCCGGCGCCTTCTTCGTGCCGACGTTGACGACCTACTTCCTGCTCAGCGCCTATGGCGAGGCCGAACACGTTCCGGCGAACATGCTCGCCAAGATCAACAAGGCGAAGGTGCGCGGCATGGAGTCGCTGCACGTCGCCAAAGCCGCCGGATTGAAGATCTCATCCGGGTCGGACGTTCTCGGCAGCATGCAGCCATTCAAGTCGATGGAGCTGGCATTGAAAGCTGAGGTGCTGGGAGCTCACGAAGCGATTCTTTCGGCGACGCGCACCAATGCCCAGCTCTTCGGCTTGCAAGACGAGATCGGCAGCATTGAAGTCGGCAAGCGTGCCGATCTGATCGTCGTCGACGGCAACCCGATCGACGACATCAGCGTTTTACAGGATCCTGACCGCGTCGTGCTCGTCATGCGCGACGGTGCAATCTTCAAGAACACCTTGGCGCGCGCGGCTTGACCGCGAGCTGATCCAACTCCTCAGGCGCTTTCGTTCATCTGACGCAAGCGCCAGGCCATGATGCGCATGACTTCCAGCGCGAAGTGCGGCACTTGCGAAATCAAATCCCGGAAGGCGCGCTCGTCGAGCGGTACGAGCTGACAGTCGGTGGCAGCAATCGCACTGGCGCTACGCGGCTGCTTGTCGATCAAAGCCATCTCGCCGATCAAACCGCCGCTATCGACGCTGTCGACGATCTTGCCGTGTACGACGATGTTTACGCTGCCTTCACGAACGACGTACATGCTGTCGCCGATGTCGCCCTCGCGAAAGATTTCATCCCCCGCGCGATAGGGTTGGGTGACCTTGGCGTGACGAAAGATGTTGATGCGCGGCTCGGGATTGGCTTGCATTTCGTCCTCCTTGCAGACGCCTAACGACGATTGCGACGCCTCTATTAGCCGGTCGACGACCGTTTCAGCGAGCCCGAGAAATGAAATCTCGATGAAGTTGCAATCACAGGTCGGCAGTCGTGAAGCGCGCTTTGCGGATCGCTCTTCGAACTGCCTACTGGGAACTTCAGGACGGAGATTGCGCAATGCCGAGCGGACAGCTCACGCCGGTGCCGCCGAGCCCGCAATAGCCGCCCGGGTTCTTCGAGAGGTATTGCTGATGGTACGGTTCGGCATAGTAGAACTCCGGCGCCGCCAGGATCTCGGTGGTGATTTCGCCGAACCCGGCACGCGTCAGTTGCTCCTGGAAGCGCTGACGCGACGCGTTGGCGAGGCCGTTCTGCACTTCGTCGTAGTAGTAGATCCCGGAGCGATATTGGGTGCCGACGTCGTTTCCCTGACGCATTCCCTGCGTCGGATCGTGGCCCTCCCAAAAGAACTTCAGAAGTTGTTCGTATGTGACCTTTTGCGGATCGAAGACGACGAGCACTACTTCAGAATGACCGGTCAGACCCGAGCAAACCTCTTCGTACGTGGGATTTGGGGTATGCCCGGCGGCATAGCCGACTGCCGTGGTGAAGACCCCCGGGATCTGCCAGAACTTGCGTTCCGCGCCCCAAAAGCAGCCCATGCCGAACAGCGCCCGTTGCAAGTTTGCAGGAAACGGCGGGGCCAGAGGTGCGCCGTTGACATGATGCGACGCCGGAACCGGCATCGGTTCACGACGCCCCTTCAGTGCCTGCTCGGCTGTTGGAATCTTCCGCTTTTCGTCTCGCGACCAAATCGCCATACCATTCCCTCCACTGCCGCCGAAGCTAGCGGGTTTCGGCGGTGACCGAAATCCTATCGAAAGATGCTCTGCGTCATTCTCGGGTTCGCGAGTTTACGCCATAGACCTCTTCCACAATATGAAACCGAATTCGCATTTAGCTCGTGCTCAAACGACCGTTTGGTGAAGGCACGGTTCTTGGTTCTCAAGCCCAGCACAATTTGGGGCGCATGACTCATGTCATGCGCCAGAGCGAATTCCATTTGAGGAAACGGGAGGGACCGATGGCTGATTTTCTATCCGCATATTCCATCCAGAACTGGCTCGAATCGTGCCCGCAAGGTTATCTGGAAGACACCGAGTTCGGGCACCGCCAAGGCGAGATCGAACCTGCTTTGCTCAACGAGAATCCGATCCTGCACGAAGAGGCTGTCCGCACGACAGTCCAATTGATCGTCGGCGAGCGTTGCGCTTTGGCAGCGTCTTCCGGATTGATCAACGCCGCACCGGACGAAGCCAGCAAACGTTTTCTGGCGACGCAGACGTTGGACGAAGCACGCCATGTAGAAATCTTCACCCAGCGCCTCTTCGACCTGGGTATCGCCCGCAAGGACCTCGAAAGCGTCATCAAACAACACGCCAATCAAAACCTGGTGAAGTTTGCCGGTGTGCTGCTGGAGAAGGTCGACAAGAAGGACTTCGTCGCCGGCGTCGTCGGTCAGAACATCGTCCTCGAAGGCATGGCCTTCAGCGTCTTCGAAATGATGCATGCGCTCAGCGAGCAGGTGAACCCCAAGTTCGCTCATACGCTCGCCGGAACGATCGCCGACGAACGCCGGCATGTCGGCTTCGGCGAAAATCGCATCGGCTCACTCATCAAAGAATTTCCTGAGAAGCGACCCGAGATCGAACGCATGCAAAAGGAAATGTCCTACTACATGCTGGCGACCTTCGCCGACAACTTCCGCAACAACGCCGCGGCCGCCGAATTCGACCGGCTCAATCAGCATCAGGTTCACGCCAACTGGCAAGGTGTCGACCTCACCGAAATGCAGCCCGAAGAGATGGAAGGTGTGTTGGCAGAGACGGTGCTGAAGGAGTTCAAGGTGCGGCTTGGCCGCATCGGCATCGAGTACCAGACGCCGGTTCGTCCGTAGGTCCGCCGTGCGCCCGCAAGCGTCGGGTTCCTCTGCGGTCGAGGTCCACGACCTCGAGCCGCAGGAGTTTCTCGAACAGGTCCATTCTTTCGAGTTCTGGTTCGAGGCCGTCGAAGGATATCTCTCCGGGTTGACATACGGCTACCGGCCGGAAACGGCCGACGTCGTCCTTCCCGACCTCGATCGCGATCGGCTCATCACCGTACTCTGCAACTATTGCGTCGGCGAGACGGCAGCTCTCGAAGGTGCCAGCGGCTTGATTGCCATCGCCCCCAATCGCCTCGCGAAAATCTTCCTCTCGACGCAGGTCGTCGACGAAGGACGTCATCTGGAAGTGCTTCTACACCGCCTGCGCATGTTGGGCGTCGCCGATCCGGAAACCGAGATGGAGCGCCGCGCCAGCCGCAGTTTGCAACTTTTCAAGCGCCGACTGCTCGAGCTCGTCGCCGGCAAGGATTGGGAGGCGGCGATCTTCGCGCAAAACGTCATCCTCGAGGCGCTCGAATTCACGGTATTCCAGAATCATGCGCAGGACGCCGATCCGATCACCCGCGAAATACTGCTCGGGATCGTCAAGGATGAACGCCGGCACATCGGCTTCGGCGAGAACGAGCTGGGTCGGCGGTTGAAGACGGCGCCACATATTCGTGCCCGGCTCGGCCAGGTGAAGAAGGAGATGGATCACCTGGTACTCGATACGCTCGAAGAGACGATGAAGGAGCTCAACGTCGACGTCGCCGAGCGCGAGAAGCTTGGTCGTTCGTATCTCGAAGCGGCGGCGCGCCTCGGACTGCCACCATGACCGACCCACTCGAGTCGGCGGACACCGAAGCGCAACGCCAGCGCTATATCCTCGACGACACCGGCTTCGACGAGGTGCCGAAGCGTTTCCGCAAGTTCTACCGCAAATGGCGCGGTGCAGGCGACAGCCTGGCACCCAACGAGGTTGTCTGTCCGGTTTGCAAGGTGGTGATCCGCTCGACACGCGAGCTAAGGCCGGGTGATCGGATCTACTGTATGCCGTGTATGTCGCGTCTGATCGTCGTGCGCGGCGACGGCGGCCGGCTGGAAGCGACGGTAGCGTATTAGACCCGATCACTCGGCCCAACGGTGCAATGCCGCTCGATTGCGCCGGTAGCGCGACACTGGCGCTAATCCTTTTCGGGCTCGGTGGCGGTATACCGCGATCTAACATTCCCGGATGGTAGACCTGGAAGACCGGTGGCTGTGACTGGTCAGGGAATTTGGTTCGTCCTCGCCGAGCGGTGCGCTAGGACGGCGAGGCCACGGCGTAGGTCAGCAGCCAGTCTCTGAACGCCGCCAGCTTGGGCCGTGCGGCGGCGACCTCGGGGTAAACGAGGTAGAAGGCCACGTCCATGGGCAGCGCGAGGTCGAATGGGATCGTCAACCTTTCGGCGTCGAGGTCCGCCTGCGCGAGGGATCGCCAGCCGAGGACGACTCCCGCTCCCTTGATGGCGGCCTGTATCGCGTAGTCGGTATGCGCAAAGCGCGGTCCACGACCCGGATCGACGCCGTCCACACCCATGGAGCGCAACCACACGGCCCAGTCCGGCACTACCTGTTCCCTCCCCGGCCAGTCGAAGTGCAGGAGAGCGTGATGGCGAAGGTCCGGGGGATCGCGGAGCGGCGGGTCGCCGTTCGCCAGCGCCGGACTGCACATCGGGATGACACTCTCACCGAACAGCCTATGAGCGACGAGGCCCGGGTATCGGCCGCGCCCACGGCCAGCTCTTCTGGCCCATGGGCCACCTTGGGCCAGAGCCGCACTTTGAGATGTAGCCGGCCCTACCGAGGAACGGTGTGGCACGGCTTCTGCCATACAAAGCCGACGAAGCCCAAGGGCGAGCCCGCCGAGGCCGACGGGGAAAGGAGCAGATCTCAACATGAGGTTCACCGATGAGCTCGCGGACGTCATCTTCGTCGTGACACTGCTCATGCAAGCGGTGGCAGGCGCGGCAGCTCAATGCAGCCCAGCCGCCGAACCGCACTCCGGCACCGCTGCGACAGCGTTAGCTCTCTGCCGCGAAGCCGATCAATACTCGGGTGCTGAGAAGCAGCACATCTTGCAGCAAGGACTGAACCTCGCCCAAGATGCGGCCGCGGCCGACCCGCGCGACGCGCGCGCACATTTCGCCGTCTTCTGCGCGCTCGGCAAGCAGTTGCAGTCGCGCCCGCTCGCCCCGCATGATCTGGCAGTGATTCACCGCCTGCGAATGGAAATCGACACGGTGCTGATGTTGGCGCCCCAAGACGAGGATGCCTTGATCGCCAAGGGCGCGATGCTGCTTGCTCTTCCGTGGTTTCTGGGTGGCGACGGACGCCAGGGCGAGGAACTGCTCCGCACGGCGTTGAATCAGGATCCGAGCAACGTCGCGGCGCGCAGATATCTAGCCGACGCCTTGAGATCCCGTGGAGCTGAAGACGAATTGCATGGGCTCGAAACCCTCGCTGTCGGAACCGCTGCGCCGCCCGAGGTGCTTTGCGCGCAAGCAGCCGGTCACGATCGCTAAGTGATATCCGGCTCGCTGTTGAGGCTACGCGATTGACGGTTCTGCGATGCGCGTTGTCTAGGCAAGGGTCATCTTCTTGTAGTCCACCGACAACCAACGTTCGGGCTTCAGGATCACCAGAATGGAGCCCTCGCGCTCGGCGGCCGTCATTTGCAAGTACATCTCGGCCATCTGTTCGCCGAGGTAGCGGCACGCCAGGTCGTGATGGTCCCGCTGAAACTCCGGATCGCCAAAGCTCACCGGACCTTCGACGCTCACATACTGGTACGGCGGGGTTTCGGTTTGCACCAGCAGGCTGGCGCGGCCAGCCTGGCGCAAAAGGCGCGATTTCTTCGAGTTACCGCCGGTGACGACGCGCACCGCACCGCCGGGCTCGTAGCCGTACCAGATCGGCAGGGTCAGTGGTCCCCTGCCTGGATCGTCGACACTCAACACGCCGACATGGGTGCCGGCCAGAAAAGCTTCGCGTTCGTTTTTGGTCATGGCGTACATTCGATCGTCTCTCCTAGGTGCAGTGGTCGTGGTCGGTGGTTCAGTGGTCGGTGACCAGTGATCAGGTTGGCCACTGACGACTACCGACGGCTATTCCAGCCCCATGCGCCGCGCGATGATCACCTTCATGATCTCGTTGGTGCCGGCGTAGATGCTTTGCACCGCCGCGTCGGCATAGTCGGTAGCAATTGGATACTCGTTCATGAAGCCGTAGCCGCCGTGCAGTTGCACGCATTCGCTGGTAAGCCGCTTCTGCAAATCGGTTGTCCACCATTTGGCCATGCTGACTTCCTTCACCACCTCGTCGCCGCGGACATGTGCAACCAGCAGTTTGTCGACGAATGCCTGGCCGATTTCGACCTCGGTTTCCAGCTCGGCGAGCTTGAACTGGGTGTTTTGGAAACTGGCAATCGAGCGACCGAAGGCGCGCCGATCTTTGACGTAGCGGATGGTGTCGTCGAGGGCGCGACGGCAAGAGGCGATCGATCCAACCGCAATCGACAGTCGCTCCTGTTGCAGCTTCTCCATCAGTATCTTGAAACCCTGCCCTTCGCGGCCCAACACATTCGAAACCGGCACCAGGCAATCCTCGAAGTGCAACTCACTGGTGTCTTGCCCGCGCAGGCCGAGCTTATCGAGCTTGCGGCCGCGCACGAAGCCCGGACTCGCAGCTTCGACGAGCAGTAAGCTGATGCCCTTGTGCGCCGGTTGCGCATTCGGGTCGGTTTTGGCGACGACGATGAACAAGTCGCCGATCTGGCCGTTCGAAATGAAGATCTTCGAACCGTTGAGCACATAGTGATCGCCTTTGCGGATGGCGCGCGTTTGAACGTTTGCGAGGTCGGAGCCCGTTCCCGGTTCGGTCATCGCGATTCCCAGCAGCAGCTCGCCGCTGATCGCTCCCGGAAGATATTTGCGCTTTTGTTCTTCACTACCGTACGTGGTGATGTACGGCATGCAGATGTCCGAATGCAGCGAGATCATCATGGCGTGCGCGCGCAGATACGCCATCTCCTCCATCACGATTGCATCGTAGAGAAAGTCGCCCCCGGCACCGCCGTACTCGACGGGAGCATTGGCACCGAGATAACCGGCCTCGCCGGCGCGGCGCCAACTGTCGCGGTCGCTCATGCCCTTGGCGTTCCATCCGGCGACCTTCGGTTCGATCTCCTTTTGGGCGAAACGACGGAATTGATCACGGAACAGCTCATGCTCGTCGCTGAATATGTCTCGTCGCATCCGTCCTCCAGGTTTCGGAAATTTGCTCGGCGTCATCGTACGAAAGAGGCCGAGCCAACATCATCCGCGCGTACGCGGCACGTTCAAGGCTGTAGCAGCGTGCGTCGCCAACCGCGTTCGCCGCGCACGTAGAGATCGCGGCGATGCAGACGGTGCTCCTCTTCTTCCCAAAACTCGATGCGCTCGGGCAGGATGCGAACACCGGTCCAATTCTTCGGACGCGGCACGCCTTGGTCGCGGTAACGCATCTCGAGCCGTAGCCAGCGCTCGGTGAGAACGTCGCGCGACGTCAGCGGCGCGCTTTGGCGTGAAGCGACGGCTCCCAGTTGGCTCAAGCGTGGACGCGTCTCCCAGTAGGTATCGGCCTCTTGGTTCGAGACGATCTCGATGCGTCCCTCAATACGCACCTGCCGTCGTAGCAACGGCCAGTGAATCGCCGCGGCGGCGTACGGGTTTGCCAACAGTTCACGACCTTTGCGGCTGAGCAGATTGGTATAGAAGACGAAACCGCGATCGTCCGCTTGCTTCAACAACACGTAACGCACGCTGGTTCTGCCGCGCTTGTCGGCCGTTGCCAGCGCCATGGTCTCGGGATGGAATCCTCCGGCCTTGCGAGCTTCGGCAAACCATTGCTGAAACCGTCGCAAAGGGTCGTCGGTCCGGGTCGTGTCGCCGCGCCGACGGGAGGGGAGTTTTCGCTTCATCAAGGCTTCTTCTTACGGAGAGACTAGCGCTGCTGCAATCCACCGGCTTCGTGCTGGGAGATTGCGCGCCCCAGGCACCGCCGTCACTTGCGCTTCGTGTTCTTGAGACACGACAGCATTTGCTTGAGCGGCCGCGTGTTGATCACATCGGCTTTGCTCGCCCAGCCGCGACGCGCGTTGGCGATTCCGTAGTGGACGAAGTCGAGATGATGCACGCTGTGGGCATCGGTGTCGACCGCCAGCTTCACGCCGGCGTCGACGACCCGGCGCACGTGCTCATCTTTCAGGTCCAGCCGATCCGGGTAAGCGTCGATTTCGAGGATGGTCCCGGTGCGTTTGGCAGCGGCAATGACGGCGTCCATATCGACGTCGTAAGCTTCACGCTTCTGAAGAATACGACCCGTCGGGTGGAACAGAATGTCGGCGTGGGGATTCTCCATTGCGCGGACGATGCGTTGCGTTTGTTCCTGGCGCGTCAGGTTGAAATGCGAGTGCACGGCAATACCAACGACATCCAACTGCGCGAGCGTGCTGTCGTCGATATCCAGGCTGCCGTCCTTTTCAATGTTCACCTCGGCGCCCTTGAGGATGATAAAGCCCGTCAGTTTCTGGTTCAGGGCGTCGATGTAGCGCATTTGCTCGCACAGCTTCTTCTCGTCGTTGCCCATCATCGCCAGACCCTTGGTGTGATCCGTGATGGCGATGTAGTCGCGACCGAGCCGGCGCGCTTCGGCGACCATCTCTTCGAGCGAGTGAGCCCCGTCGGTCCACGTTGTCTGCGTTTGCAGGTCGCCGCGGACATCCTCATAGCCGATCAGCTTCGGCAGTTTGCCGGCGGCCGCGGCTTCGATTTCTCCGGTCATCTCGCGCAGCTCCGGCGCGATGTACGGCAGCCCGAGAACGTCATAAACCTCCTCTTCGGTGCTGCCGGCAATCGACTTCTCTCCGCGGAACACTCCATACTCGTTGAGCTTGAGCTTGCGATCGATAGCGATGCGGCGCAACGCAACGTTGTGATCTTTGTTGCCCGTGAAATAGTTCATCGCGGCGCCGAAGCTCTCGGCAGGTACGACGCGCAGATCGACGTCCATGCCGATGCGCAGCTTGACACTCGATTTCGTGTGTCCCTTGCCGTGAACGTGGACGACCTCGGGCATGGCGACGAAGAAATCCATGATCGAGTCCGGATCGTCCGAGATGACCAGAATGTCGCCATCGCCGACCGTTTCCTTGCGCCGTCGCACGGACCCCGCGATGGCAACGCGCTTCACACCTCGCAACTGCCGCAGTCGCGTTTCGATCTCGACCATCAGCGGCAGCGCCATTCCCAGAGGAAAACGGCCGCCGCGCTGCTTGTAGAAGCCGATGCTTTTGAGAATCTTCGCTTCGCTTTTTTCTCCAAAACGCGGCAGTCCGCGGATCTTGCCGCTCAAAGCGGCCTGCTCAAGGTCATTGACGTTGCGCACGCCCAGTTCGAGGTAGAGTGCCTTGATGTTCTTGGGTCCGACGCCCTCGATCGCCGACAGGCCGCCCAGGTCGACCGGCACTTTGGCGTGCAGTTCGTCGTAGTACGGCAGCTTGCCGGTCTCGATGAGCACGGCAATTTTCTCCGCGATACTTTTGCCGACACCCGGAACCTGTTCGACGGCTTTGACGCCTCCTTCACGGTGGATCGCCGCCAGCGACTCCGACATTCCCTCCACCGCTTGCGCCGCCTTTTCATAAGCACGCGGCTTGAACGGCACACCATCCATGTCGAGAAGAATGGCGATCTCATTCAGGATGCGAGCGATGTCGGCGTTGGAGATCAACACGGCTCGACCACACCGACGATACAACGGCCGATCAAGGCAATCGGCAGCATTGCCGTCCGTCCATACTCAGGCGTTCCCCTGCCGTTCATTCGCTCATGAGCGAGACGGCCGTGCTTTCGCACTCGGGGCAACTCGGATGCCGGCGGCGCGCTTCGAAAACCTTACCGCAGCTTTGACATTCGAACACATACGGCTCGACGGGGAGGTCGACCGTATTCTTCGACGTTGCGGTCTCCGTCGGCCCGTCGCTCGCCGCCTTCGGAGGCTTCGCCGTTTGCGTCCGCCCGAGGATTCTTTGCCACCAACTCATGATCGGCTTCCAGGTTTGGATTTGTTCGACATGCAACCTCCATCAAACGATCTTCAAGCGGCGTCGAGAAAGCGATCGTAGCCTTCCGTCATGGCCGCATGCGCCAGCACACTGAAGCGAAAAGACCGGCGGATCACAGCCTGCTGATCGCGAGTTTGGCCGCAACGTTCGAGCACCGCGACCGCGTTTTCTCCATGCTCTTCTTCGGCGCCCACGTGGATGCGCCAGAACTCGAGACAACGCTCGTCGAGCTGATAGTGGCGCTTCAGGCCGTCGTAGATCACCTGCGCGCCGTTCGGTCGGCCCGGGACGTCCATTTCAACCGCCAGGCCGAAGGAGCCCAGCCCTTCCTCGAACGAGTTGCGGCAGTAGTATCCCATGGTCGAAGCTGCACCGATCGTCGATGCCAGCGGCAAATGCTCGAGAAGCATCTCGCGCGTCAGTCCTAGCCCGGCGCAGAACTGCAAATACAGGTCATGGTGCTCCGCTTCTCGAATGTAACCCATCTCGCCGGCGAGATTGCGGGCGATCAGTTTGTAGACGGCGCGATCCGGCAGCGTCGGCGCATGCGCCATCCACGCCGCGATGGTCGGGATGGCGGGCTCAACATAGTAGTAGAATTCCTTCGCCCAGCATTTGAGTTGCTCGTCGCTGAGCTTGCCGAGGACAAGTCCGCGCAGAAACCGACTCGTCGGCCCATGAGTGCTTTTGAAGGCAATGCATTCGTCGAGAAACTCGCGTGCCGTCAACGCTTGCTCCGTGCATAGGCTCATGCGCACCTCCGCATCCCTACCCTACCCGATTCCGCCGGCGCTTAGCGAGAGTTCTCCCGCGGCGAATCGAGAATATCGGCGACGCAACGCGGCAGGTCGGCGATCGTTGCGATCGTCGGCCCGAACGCTTCGATCTCATGCCGATAGCCATGACCATAATCGCAGCCGACGAAACGACAGCCGACCGCCCGTGCGGCATCGACGTCGCTGGCGCGATCACCGACCATCACCAGAGCATCCGCCGAGATCGCGTAGCGTGCGAGGTAGTTTTGCAAAACCTCGCCTTTGGCCGCGCCGGGAAGATCTTCGACGGTTATCAACGGGTCGAATAGCGCATCGAGAGCGTAGGTGATCAGGACCGTTTCGATGTAACGACGGCGCCCGTTGGAAGCGATTACCAACTTCCGATCTTGCGCCGACAATTCCAACAGCGTCTCACGAGCGCCAGGGAACAGAATTCCCTTTCCGGCAGCAACGTAGCGGCAGATTACCGGAAGTGACTCGTGATACAGCCAATCAATTGCCTGGGAGTCGACCACAGGAAAAAGCCGCCGGAGGATTACCGTCAGCGGCCAACCGACGTGGTTGAGAATCTCGCGCGTCGAGGGAACGCGCGCAAACGTGCCCGGGTGGCGTTCGTTCACCGAAGCGATCGTCTCTCGGTAGACCGCGCCGAGAAATGGCTCGCTGCTGTACAAGACACCGTCGAGATCGAAGGCAACGACACCGCGCATCCGCAACAGGCTAGGCGATACAGCGTCCGGCTTCAAAGCGCGCACGGCCGCAGAATACAGCGGATGAAAAATGACGATGTCCGCGATTAGCGATCGGCACCGTCTTTTGCCCAATGCTTGAGCGCGCATGCCGGGGCTCGCGATGAAACTCGCCGATGCCTGGTCACTTGTTCGCTGCCTATCGATCGCGCACGACATCCACTGCCGGACCCTCCGACGGCCGCGATGGCCGGCTCAATGACGCAGCGCATTGCAGCTCTGCCGCATCGCGTTAACGTTCTTCCAGGAACAGGCGCCCATTGGGCGGAGGAGGTACATATGTTCACCAGCGAATTTTTGTACGCAACCTCAGGATGGGCAAACATCCCCATGCAGCCGCTCCTGGTCACACCCGGTACGGCTTGGCTCATCGTTACCATTGCCTTGCTTCTGGTTTGCACCTTGTTGTGGCTGCTCACGGGAGCGCCACGGACACGACGGCTACGCCGTGCCCGAAAACCGCGGCGCACGCCGCGTCCGCGCCGTGTATTTTCCATCGCGTCCGCCCACCGCTCTTGATGTCCTACACGCTATCGCAGCTGGGTGGCCGAGCTATCGGCGGGCCCAAACGGAGTGGTGCGCCGTGCGCTATCTGGAGCAAACACTGCATACTCGAAATCGTCGTTGCCGCCTACGCGTGGCAAGGGACGGTAACAGGAAGCGCCCGGCAATCTCAGGAGCATACTTCCAAATCGAGGCCCGAGGGATTCGCTAGATCCACAGGAGGCTTCGAGCCTCCGGTGTTGTGGCGGCAGAAGCGAGCAGCGGATTCAAACGAAGACACCGAAATCTGCGCAGTTCTTTATCGGCGACGGGCCATGTAGTAACTTCGCGAAGCGTGTCCGTCAGTGTCGTCATTCCAACCTTCAACCGCCGCAGAATGCTCGTGGAAGCGCTGCGCTCGGTATGCTCGCAGCGTTTGCCTCCCGACGAAATTATCGTCGTCGACGACGGCTCCGACGACGACACAGCCGCTGTCGTACGGGCCGAATTCGGCGCTCGCTGCCGCTTGGTGTGCACCGACAATCGTGGTGTCGCCGCGGCGCGCAACCTCGGTGTCGCGCAGGCGCACGGGGACTGGATCGCCTTTCTCGACTCCGACGATCTGTGGCAACCGGCCAAGCTCGCCGTACAGATGGTGTTCGTCGAAGCCTCGCCAGATACCCAGATCTGTCAGACCGAAGAAATCTGGATTCGCAACGCCGTCCGAGTGAATCCGCGCGCCTACCATCGCAAACCGCACGGCGATGTGTTTCTACCGAGCCTCGAGCGCTGTCTCGTCAGTCCTTCGGCGGTCATGATGCGACGACGGTTGTTCGAGCGTGTCGGCGGCTTCGATGAATCGCTGCCGGCGTGCGAGGATTACGACTTGTGGCTGCGCATCTCGCGTACGACGCCGATTGCTCGACTCGACGAAGCGCTGGTGATCAAACGCGGCGGCCATGCCGATCAGCTGTCGCGCCGTCATTGGGGAATGGACCGCTTCCGCGTCGCTTCATTGCTCCGGGTGCTCGGCAGCGAGCCACTCTCCAATGTCCAACGTCAGGCACTCGTCCGCGTTGTCTGCGAAAAATGTCGGATTCTCGCGGCCGGCGCTGCAAAACGACAGCAGCATGAAGAAGCAGCTTGCTACCAAACGCTTTCGGCATGGGCGCGATCTTGCGTGACGCCGAGCGACGGTCGCCAGACTGGATCCCATCTGGCGGCATGAACGATTCTACGGCTGCTGAGATTCAGCGCTTCGCCGCCGACCGGCGTGTGCGACCCGCGACGGTCGCTCGTTGGCTGGAACTCCCAACCGACGACGCGATCGAGCTCCTCGCGCTGGCTACGGAGTTGAGACTGGGCGAGAATCAACTGGCGGATTTGTGGACCTGGGCCGATGAGGTCGCCAAACGCGACGGCGCATCACTGGCAGCTGTCCTCACCAAGCCGGAGATCGCGTCCGCACGCCGCCGCCAACTCGGCCGCAACGATCGCCTGCATCTCGTAAAACAGGAACTCCGGCGACAGAGATTCCCCCAGCTTACGGCGATGGAAGACAAACTGCTCGAGCTGGTGCGCCAACTGGGGTTGCCGCCGACCATACGCGTCGAGCTACCGGCGGGACTCGAAGGCGATGCCCTGCAATTCCAGTTTCGCATCGGTGACGCCAAAGCTCTCAAGGCGGTCGCCGAAGAGCTCCTACGCGTCGCGGCATCGCCTGCCTTTGCCGAAATCCTCTCTCTGCTAGAAGAGGCGCCGTGACCCGTTGGAAGCCGGAAGCGGTTTGGATCGAACGTAGCGAAGCCGACTCGCCCTTGGCGGTCCGGCTCCGTAGCCGTTTGTCCGACGTGCCAATCGAAATCGTCGACGACACCGATGTCGCCGAGCCAGCGGCATTTCTCGAGGGTAAACGCCGCTTGATCGTCCGACGGCATCGCGGCAGCTTTCTGCAACACTGCCCTGCCGGCACCAGCGGTCTGGTGTGCTGCAACTATCTAGTAATGAATTTCGCTTCAAACTGCCCGTACGACTGCAGCTACTGCTTCCTCCAAGATTATCTCGCCAACAATCCGGCCTTGAAGGCCTTTACCAATCCGGAAGACGCGCTGGCAGAAGTCGATGCGCTGTTACGCGCGCATCCGCAACGAACCTTCCGGATCGGTACCGGCGAGCTGGCGGACAGTCTGGCGATCGATCATCTGACCGATCTTACGCTCGACCTTGTGCCTTTCTTCGCCGCACACGAGAACGTCCTGCTCGAGTTGAAAACGAAGAGTGATGTCATCGACAATCTCTTGCATGTCGATCCGAAAGATCGGGTGGTGATTTCGTGGTCGGTCAACTCGGCCATGATCATGGCGGAGGAGGAACCGGGTACGGCCGGCTTCGAGCAACGAATCGCCGCGGCGCTTCGGGTTCAGAGCGCCGGCTACCGCGTCGGCTTCCATTTCGATCCGCTGGTCGCCCACGAGGGCTGGGAAGAAAGCTACCGCGACACCATCGGCAAATTGTTCGAGCGTCTCGATACGCGTCGCATTGCCTGGGTGAGCCTCGGGAGTCTCCGACTGACGCAGCGTCTCAAAGCGCGCATCCATCAGCGGCCGCAGGTCAGTCGCACCGTGCTCACCGAGCTGGTCGCCGGCGACGACGGCAAAGAACGCATCTGGCGCGGGCTGCGCGTAAAGATGTACCGGCGCATATTGAGCTGGTTGCGCGAAGTGGATTCGTGCTTACCGCTGTACATCTGTATGGAACCCGCCAGCGTTTGGGAGAAGACCTTCGGCGAAGTTCCCTCCGATCGACAAGTCGCGCAACGTCTGGTTGGCGCCGAGGCATGAAGCATGGCGACACGCCCGAAGCGCCTCAACGGCGTCCGTACTCGTGCGACGCGACCCGATGTCCGCGGCGAACGGAATGCCGCGATCGGGATTTTTGATTCGGGCATCGGCGGCCTCACCGTCGCACACGCCATCATCAAAGCGTTGCCGCACGAAAACGTCATCTACCTCGGCGACACGGCGCGTTATCCGTACGGGACCAAGTCGGCCGATACGGTCCGCCGCTATTCGCTGGAGAACGCCGAGTTCCTGGCCGACAAGCAAATCAAGATGCTGGTGGTCGCGTGCAACACGTCGGCGGCCGTGGCGCTCGACGTTCTCGGCAACCATTTCGATCTGCCGATCATCGGGGTGATCGAGCCCGGAGCACGAGCCGCCATTGCAGCAACACGTAACCGCAAGGTCGGCGTCATCGCCACCGAGGGTACGATCGCCAGCGGCGCGTACACCCGCGCCCTCAAGAGGCTCGACGCCAAGTTGGAGATCTACACCCGCGCCTGCCCGCTTTTCGTACCGTTGGCCGAGGAAGGCTGGACCGATAACGACGTCGCGCGGCGCACCGCCGCCGCGTATCTCACCAGCCTGAAACGCAGCGGCATCGACACGCTCGTCCTCGGCTGCACCCACTATCCGCTACTCACCAGGGTCATCGCCGAAACCATGGGCCCCGGCGTTCAGCTCGTCGACTCGGCGCAAACCACGGCGGCTGCCGTACGCGAAACTCTACTGCGCGAAAGTCTCGCCCGCCGCAGCGGCGGCGGTTCGATCAGCTTCTTCGTCACCGACGTCCCCGACCGCTTCGTCAAAGTCGGCAGCCACTTCATGGGGGAACGCGTCGAATCTGCCGTGCGCATCGAGCGCTGAGCTTCAGGGGTGAATGACGGCGGTCAACCTGCTAGGGAACTAGGCCCGTTATGCTGAACATCGTCAAGAAAATCATCGGCAGCAAGAACGATCGCGAGCTCAAGAAACTATGGCCGGCGATCGAACGCGTAAACGCATTCGAACCCGCCATGAATGCTTTGAGCGATGAGGAGCTGCGCGCCAAGACCGACGAGTTCCGCCAGCGCATTCGCGAACAGACCACCCAAGAGCAAGCCGAGCTCGAAACCTTGCTCAAACAACAGAGCGACGACGCCGAGCAACCGTCGTCGCAAGACGAAGACGACGACGGCAAGGATCTGCGCTCGCAGATCGACGCGGCCCAAAAGGCGCTGCGCGAGGCGGAAGGTCGGGTTCTGAACGAGATTCTGCCCGAAGCCTTCGCCGTGGTGCGCGAGGCGTCGAAGCGGACGACGGGCCTGCGCCACTTCGACGTGCAGTTCATCGGCGGCATGGTGCTGCATCGCGGCAGCATTTCGGAAATGAAGACCGGTGAGGGGAAGACCCTCGTCGCCACCGGCCCACTCTATCTGAACGCGCTCACCAGCCGCGGCTGCCACCTGGTCACCGTCAACGACTACCTGGCACGCCGCGACGTACAATGGATGGGACCGATCTTCCACCTGCTGGGTATCTCGGTCGCCTCGATCGTTCACGAAGCCAGCTATCTGTTCGACCCGACGTACGTCGTCAAAGACTACCGCATGCTCAACCTGCGGCCGATCAGCCGCAAGGAAGCCTATCTCGCCGACATCACGTACGGCACCAACCACGAGTTCGGCTTCGACTACCTCCGCGACAACATGAAGTTCACGCTCGACGAGTACGTTCAACGCGAGCTCAACTTCGCCATCGTCGACGAAGTCGACAACATTCTCATCGACGAAGCGCGCACGCCGCTGATCATTTCCGGCCCCGCCGAAGAATCGACCGACAAATACTACGTCATCGACCGCATCATCCCCCGCCTGCGCAAGGGCGAACGCAAGGAAAAGAAGAACCCCGACGAACGGCCGGAGGAGACCGGTGACTACTGGGTCGACGAAAAATCGCGCTCCGCGGTGCTCACCGAACAAGGCATCTCCAAGGTCGAGCGCATGCTTGGCGTCACCAACCTCTACGATCCGCGCCACATCGACACGCTGCATCACGTCAACCAGGCCTTGAAGGCGCACGCCATCTTCCAGCGCGACGTCGACTACATCGTCAAAGACGGTCAGGTGATCATCGTCGACGAATTCACCGGGCGCCTGATGCCGGGACGCCGTTGGTCCGACGGCCTGCACCAAGCGGTCGAGGCCAAGGAGGCCGTGCGCATCGAGCGCGAGAATCAGACGCTGGCGACGATCACCATCCAGAATTATTTCCGAATGTACCACAAACTCGCCGGCATGACGGGCACCGCCGACACCGAGTCGGTCGAGTTCCAGAAGATCTACAAGCTCGAAGTCATCGTCATTCCGCCGAACCGCAAGATGGTCCGCAACGACATGCCCGACGTCGTCTACAAGACCGAGCGCGAGAAGTTCAACGCCGTCATCGAGCAGGTCAGCGAGTGCTACGAAAAGGGCCAGCCGGTTCTCGTCGGCACCGTGTCGGTCGAGAAGTCCGAGCGCCTCGCCAAGATGCTCAAGAAGGACGGCATCAAGCACAACGTGCTGAACGCCGTCAACCACGAAGCGGAAGCCAACATCATCGCTCAAGCCGGACGCCACAAGGCAGTCACCATCGCGACGAACATGGCCGGTCGCGGCACCGACATTCTATTGGGCGGAAATCCCGAATATCTGGCGCGCTCCGACATGGAGCACGAATGGCTGCAACGCGCCCAAGGCCTCCCCGAAGGCGGCCACCGTTACGAAGACGTTCTGCAGAAACTGAAGGATCGCCTCGACGAGTCGATTGCCACGGCGCGAGCCGAATACGAGCCGCGCTGGAAGCCGTTCGAAGAACAGCAAGCCGACGCGCTCAACCGGCTCACCGATTCGCATCTCACCTACCTCGAAGCAGCTTTCTGGAAGGCGCGACGGGACTACGAACAGCACAAGGAGCAACTACGCGCCCAGCCAAGCCCGGGATTGGCAACCGCATCGGCGGCCGCCGCCGAAGCGTACAGCAACGCGCTGCAGGAAGTCGATCGCGTTAGCGGTCCGTTCTTCGGCGACGAAGGACAACAACGCTTCACGCGAGCGCTCGAGGAACTACGAGCGGCTCTCGAAGAATCTGCGGAAGACGGCTCCGCCAACGGCACGCGTCTCGGCGCCGCCCAAAACGCCTTCGAGCGCACGCGCGGCGAGTACGAACGCGCTATCCAAAAAGCGCTGTCGGCGACCGTCACCGACGGCAGCAACTTCGCCGAAGCCGAACGCGTCTATCGCGAAACCGAGAGCGAATTTCGGCAAGCGGAAACATCGTACAACGAGAACCGCAAACCGTTCGAAGAAGCCGTGGCCGCGGCGCAACAGGAATACGAAGAGACGCGGCGCAAGTACACCAAAGTGGTCGAAGACGTGCGCGAGGAAATGGAAAAGGCCGTCGAGCTGCGTTCGCGCTACGACGAAGTGCTGGTGAAATACAAACAGCTTTGCGCCGACGAGCGCGAAAAGGTCCTGCAAGCCGGCGGCTTAATGATCATCGGCACCGAACGTCACGAAAGCCGGCGTATCGACAATCAATTGCGCGGCCGGGCCGGACGCCAGGGCGACCCGGGCGCTTCGCGCTTCTACCTTTCTCTCGAAGACGATCTGCTGCGCATCTTCGGCGCCGAGCGCATTCAGGGTTTGATGACTCGTCTCGGCATGGAGGAAGGCGAGCCGATCGAGCATCGTCTCATCGATCGTGCCGTCGCCAATGCCCAGAGCAAGGTCGAAGGACACAACTTCGACATCCGTAAACATCTCATCGAATACGACGACGTGATGAATCAGCAGCGCGAGATCATCTACGGTCGCCGCCGCGAAATTCTCGGCCGCGCCAACCTCAAGTCCGACGTCCTGCAAATGGCCGACAACGTCGCCGACACCATCATCGATCAATACGCCAATCGCGAGGCCTCGGCGGACGAGTGGGAATGGCAAGCCCTCAGCGACACGCTGTTCAAGACGTTCGCCATGCGACTGCAGATTTCCGACGAGGAAAAGGATTCGATCCGCGCCGAAGCACTCGAGCAGCTCGTCCTCGATCAGGTGCACGCCACGTACGAGCACAAGGAACAAAGCTTCACGCCGCCCGTGCTGCGGCATCTCGAGAAGCTGGTGTTGCTACAGACCGTCGATGCGCTGTGGAAGGATCATCTGCTGTCGATGGATCACCTCAAGGAGGGGATCAATCTCCGCGGCTACGGCCAGCGCGACCCGCTGCAGGAATACAAGAAGGAAGCCTTCGAGCTGTTCGAAGAGCTGATGCGGATGCTGGAAGCCGACGTCGTCGAGAAGATCTTCACCGTGCAGATCGCGCGCCAGGAAGACGTGCAACGATTGCAGGAGCGCCAGCGGCCGCAACCGCAGCAGATGGTCATGAGCGGTGGCGGCGCCGTTGCTGCGAGTGGCGGCCATCCGGGTCGCGCTCAGCCGGCGCGTCAGGACGACAAGGTCGGCCGTAACGACCCCTGCCCTTGCGGCAGCGGCAAGAAGTACAAGAAGTGTCACGGCACGTGACGCCGGCGCACCGGTCGTAGGTCGGAAACCAACCGCGCCACCCTCTTGCGGCAATTACCGCTTCCGGTTAGCAGCAGCGGTCAAACTGTCGCCATGAAAGTTCACGTCCGTCGTCTTCCGATTCGCGTTCCCGGTTTTCGTTTCGCCGGCATCAAGGCGGGTATCAAGGAGAGTCGCAAGCGCGACATCGCCGTGATCGCATCCGACGTTCCGGCGAACGCTGCCGCCGCTTTCACCACCAACCGCGTCAAAGCGGCGCCCGTGCTGGTCGGACTCGAACGTATCGGTGGCGGACGGCTACAAGCCATTGTCGTCAACAGCGGCAACGCCAACGCTTATACCGGACGCACCGGCGTGGCGATGGCCCGGCGTACGTGTCGACTCGTGGCCGAGGAGCTCGGCATCGACGAACAACTGGTGATCCCTTCGTCGACCGGACGCATCGGTGTCCAACTGCCGTGGAAGAAGATCGAGCGCGGTACCCGTAGCGCAGCGCGCAACCTGTCGCCCGACGCGTTTCACGATGCGTTGGAAGGCATCATGACGACGGACGCCTTCCCGAAATTCGCCAGCGAGAGCCTGGAAATCGACGGACGCGAGATCACGGTCGCGGGCATGACGAAGGGTGCCGGAATGATCGCTCCAGCCATGCAATTGGCGCCCCACGCAACCAATTTGACCTACATCCTGACCGACGCCGCAATCAGCGTACCGGCGTTGCGCCAAACGTTGCGGGTGGCCTTGCCGCAAACCCTCAACGCGGTAGTCGTGGACGGCGACACCAGCACCAATGACACCGCCGTGCTGCTTGCCAACGGTGTTGCGGGAAACCGATTGATCACTCCGTCGTCGAAATCTTTCCCCGCCGTGTGCGGCGCATTCACGCGCGTGCTCTACGCCTTGGCTCGCATGCTGGTGAAAGATGGCGAAGGCGCAACGAAGGTCGTCGACATCCATATCCACGGCGGGC
>JADMIO012726880.1_pt1 | contig 95654 bp, 72 predicted proteins | sample 8958161 | NCBI WGS metagenome assembly JADMIO01 (sample SAMN16585339, study PRJNA669376) | soil metagenome | isolation source: Crop rotation soil | place: USA: Cullars Rotation, Alabama | collected 2011
CCGCGACTTCAAGTCACGTGAATTCCAAGCTTCGGATCCCACTGTGCTGGAAAGAAATGAGAATATCAATCATTTGATCTCCAATAAGTTAAAAAAGCTGATATTGCGCCTTATACGTAAATACAAATGTTGGCTGTTATTGACAGGCGACACCATATGTAAAAGTTAGTAGCGTTGCATCATGGCAAACTTTATGAGAAAACTATCTCTAATTGCTTCAATCCTTATTATTCCGGCAATTTCTTTTGGACAACGTTATTTCTCAACGGATATAGTTAAAAAGGCTGACAGTATAATGAAAGCAACAGTTGGTGAAAGAATTTTCAACCAATATTTTCGTTACGACAATCAATCTTATTACGAATACAAAAGCTTTTGGGGCAAGACAAGTTGGAAAACCTTGACAGACACAAAACGAACAAAAGGGAAATTTAAAAACATGCGTGTTCGATATTTGTTTTGCCTGGACACCTTTGATATTTCATGCTTATTAACTTGGGTTCAATTTGATAGCAACCTAAATAACGTCGGCAGTGTTGACATTTCATTTATTCCTAAATATGTTTTAGAAAATAAGCAGTACAATTTTATAAATGACAAAGAGGCTTTGCAAATCGCAAAGACAAATTTTACAAAACAAGGTATTAAGCCTATTTCAATAAGTCTTTCTTACGACCATAATAAAAACCTATATTTATGGCGAGCAAATAATACGCTGACGGAAGACACAGACGGCTTCGGTAGCAAATATGGAAAAGTTCAGTATGTTGACATGGACGCATTGACTGGAAAAGTAATTGGGTTTTATCCAGATGCTATTTATGCACCAATTCGATAAGCAACAACAGCCAACAAAAGTATTTATGAAATTGGGGCATGACCAGCTATTCAATCATCATCTACAGCCAGGCATTTGTAGTATTTTGGGGCTGACCTGCAAAGCCTCCCCAACTTCATAAATACATACCGTTATCGGCTATTCTATTTAGACACACTCTAACATGACAAAGAGAAGAAAACATCAATTCTTAACTTGTTTCATTGTAATGGTTTGGCTTATTAACGGACTTCTTTGCAAAGTGCTGAACCTTGTACCACGACATCAGGAAATTGTTGCAAGGATTTTAGGCAACAACCACTCACGACTATTGACACTTTTAATCGGACTTTCAGAAATGATAATGGCAATTTGGATCTTAAGCGGCATCTTAACACGGCTAAATGCAATAACCCAAATACTTGTTATTGCGACAATGAACACTTTGGAATTTATTCTTGTCCCAGACTTGTTGCTGTGGGGAAAAGCGAATGCTGTTTTTGCTTTTATATTTATCCTTTTAATTTACTACAACGAATTTCACCTTAATAAGGAATTAGCATTGCAAGCATAACATGTTATCATTTTTAAAAAACCACCCCTTTGCAGTTGAAGCTTTTTTTGAAAGTTCTATCGTTTTAACCTTTGCCATCCCCAAAGAGCAAATCCAATCCATAATTCCGCCCTGTTTGGAATTAGATACTTTTAATGACACGTTGGCTTTTATTGCGGTGGCAATGGTTCAGACAACACATTTAAGACCAAAGGGATTTCCGAAGATTTTAGGTAACGATTTCTTTCTTATCGGCTATCGTGTATTTGTAAGGTATATCAACAATGCAGGCAAGCGTTTAAGGGGATTGTATATTCTTAAATCCGAAACCGATAAAAGGAAAATGGAGCTTTTGGGAAATTTTTTTACCCATTACAAGTACACAACTACAGACATCCATCAGACAAAGAAAAATGGAACTTTAGAAATAAGTTCCATTAATTCAGATTTCAAAATATTTATTGACACTTCCGATAAAGAAAATATTTCTCTCCCTGACGGGTCGCCCTTCACTGACTGGAAAGAAGCAAGAAGATTTGCAGGACCTTTACCTTACACCTTTACTTACAATCCTGAAACGAAAAAGGTTTTGATTATCGAAGGTGTTAGAGAAAATTGGCTACCGATGCCTGTCTCTGTTCTTGATTACAGCTTTTCGTTTTTAGATAAACTGAAATTGCATGACATCATTTTGGCAAATGCCTTTATCATACAAAATATTCCTTACTATTGGAAAAAAGGTAAAATAGAACAATGGACGGCTTAAGAAAACCATTTCAGGGAGTATGGAATATCATCCGTTTCAATTGGCATTATTATGTGGTTTCACTCGCCTTCATTTTCATTCTTCTTTTCATTCGTAATGACTTAAATACAACACTTCGCATTGCAGCAAATACTTTGGTGTTTCTCATCCTTTTCTCAACCTTAATTTCGTTAATTGTCTCATTCTACATTTACGATTTATCCGACCTCTATAAACTGTCATGGTTGAACAACCTGAAACACAGAGACACAGGAAAAATAATCAACATCAACGCTGGATTTGATGAGACAAGTAACTTGCTAAAGAGGAAGCTTGGAAATTCTGAATTATTGGTAGCTGATTTTTATGACCCGACAAAGCATACAGAAATTTCAATAAAAAGAGCAAGAAAAGCATACCCTCCTCCTCCTAACACCCAGCAAGTAAGTACAAAGCATTTACCTGTAGAAGATAATTCCGTTCATAATATTTTTTCAATACTTTCTGCTCATGAAATCCGAGACGAAGAAGAAAGGATTGCTTTCTTTAAAGAACTAAAAAGAGTTTTGACTGCATCAGGACAAATTATCGTAATGGAACATTTACGAGACACAGTAAATTTTCTTGCTTACAACTTTGGGGCGTTTCATTTTTATTCCAAAGCAGGTTGGCTCAAAACCTTTCATTCATCAGGGCTTAAAGTGTCAAAGGAAATCAAAATCACTCCCTTTATAACAACCTTTATCCTTGAAAAAAATGGAACTGCATCTTAAAATAATCGGTGTGCTTCTTATGTTATTGGCATTACTTCATGTAATTTTCCCAAAATACTTCAAGTGGAAAGATGAATTAAGCTTAGTAAGTCATATAAACCGTCAAATGATGTATGTTCATGCTTTCTTTATTGCATTAATACTGTTTCTTATCGGGCTACTTTGTATGACATCTGCAACCGAATTAATAACAACAAATCTTGGGGAAAGAATTTCATTAGGCCTAGGTATATTTTGGGCTACAAGATTGTTTTTTCAATTCTTTATTTATTCGCAATTACTTTGGAAGGGGAAAAAGTTTGAAACGACAGTTCACATAGCGTTTGCAGCTTTATGGACGTATTTAAGTATTGTCTTCTTCTCAATATATTTAGCTTGACTAATGAAGAGAGGGAAGAACAGCCGATAACAAAAGTATTTGCAAAAGCCTGGCGGGACGTCGAAGCAATGAACATTTGATCGCGCCCATTCATTTGTTCCAGCAGACGAGTTTCAATTTGGCTTTTGATCATATTTTTACTTTTGTTTTTCAATTTAGCATGGGTTGTGGGCTGACCAGCATCGAACGCCAGTCCTTCGCAAATACATCCCGTTGGCGGTAATTTATGGGCGATACGACGAAATTGACAACTTACATGAAAAGACTCTTATCACTTGTAGCCGTCATTTTTTTTACAAATTTGGCATTGGGGCAGACCGAAAAAGCAGCGCTAAAATCGAAAACCTTTCCGGAGTTTGTTGACAGCTTTATTTCTCACCAAGAGAAAAAAAGAAGATTCATTCTACACTTACCTAAATCTTATGGTGGGAAAGAAGTTCCATTAATAATATTTTTGCATGGAGCCGGCGGCAATTCAGAGGTTTCGCAGTCATTCACAAATTTTAATCAGGTATCAAATGATAATGGGTTTATTGTAGCCTATCCGCAGGGGTTCTTTGAAAAAAGCCCAAATAGTTTTGTTTGGGCAGCAGCTCGTGGCTTACCTGCAGACAGTGCAGGCATAGATGATGTTGGATTTATTGACAAATTAGTTACTAATTTAAAAGGACAATATAAGATTAATGCTAAAAAGATTTATCTATGCGGCTTTTCAAATGGCGGTTTTTTAACACAGCGCATTGCATTTGAAAAAAATCAACAATTTGCCGCATTCGGCTCACTTGGTGCGACAATGAGCCAAAACAAATATGGCAGCGGAGACCCGGGACGAGCGATTCCGATGATGTTTGTGTTGGGTTCATCAGACCCATTAGTTCCTTACAACGGCGGTATAGCAGGTGCAAGTACTACTCTCCCAATTGTTGGTATTGAAAAAGCAGTAAGTTTTTGGGTAACAAATAATAATTGCCAGACAACCATCCCAAGTATTGACTTGCCAAATAAAAGTATGGATGACAATTCAACGGTAACTCTTTATGAGTATACAAATGGAAACTGCAATTCAAAAGTGATATTCTATAAGATTAATGGTGGGGGACACACCTGGCCAGGAGTTAAACTTACCAAGCAATCACCTCGTGGTGAGACTAATTTGGATATATCTGCTGGACAGGAACTGTGGGTCTTCTTTAAACAATTTGAATTGTGCAAATGATTAGACTACCGCCAACAAAAGTATTTGCAAAAGCAGGGCTGGACTATGTAACATCAGCTGTGTGCAAGCATCAGCAGCGGTTCGAGCTGGTCGTTCAATATTCAGCTTTAGCTCAAAACTTCAACAAAATATTTTCAATTGGGTATTTGTACCGGGCTGGACAATCAATGAATTCCCTGCCTTCGCAAATACTCGAACGTTGTGTGCTATACCTTAGCAGCTCTCTACTTTAAAGAATGTACAAACTAAATCCTTTTAAATTATTGATTATTTGGTCGGTGGCAAGCATTGTAATTTCGGTGTTGACGATCTACAATTCCGGAACATCTGCTGGAGGCGAACAGATTACATTAACTACTATTGCCAACTTTCCATTTTTATTTATTACAGGTGCAACCATAATCACAATATTTAGTTTGTTCTTTTATAGAGAATGGCTACGAACTCATAAATGGTTTTATGTATTATTCGTGTTTATTTTGATTCCAGTAATGTTTATGATAAATGAAAATACTTCTAACCATTATAGCTTTATCGAGAATAATGATATTGTTAACGGTGACAACATCACTCGAAGAACGCAGTATTACAACTTGGATAGCAAGAAAGTTCGAAGTGTTCAGTTTTTTAAGAATAAGAAAAAAGATAGTGTTTGGACAACTTATTCAAACGGTGGAGCTATCATTAAAATACAGGTATTCAGAAACGATACATTAATATCCGAGGAGTAGTACAGCACACAACACTAAGCGGAGTAGACGAAAAGCCCCCAAAAAGAAGCCCCGATAAGAACGACTTACCGGGGGGCTTTTTGTTCTACTCCTTGTTGACCGTACCCGGCCCAACCTTAGGGTACAAAGTAGCACACTGAATTTAAACCTGCCTGTTTACGATTAGTACGATTGCGCTATGGTTGTATGACTTTTGGCAATATCGATTTCAATAAACGCGATTTCTGATCTCACTGAATTACTTCTTTTGTATTTATCACCCTGGTGCTGCAATTTTCTTTATGTTAGCCATGGCTCTGCCATGACGTTTGACAAACGTTAAAAAAAAGGAGGTGGTTTTTCATCCTGCAAACTTTTCTATTCTCTCTGCACTTCTTTTTTACCGTTTATGTCTATCACGTAAAGTAATTGAAGCCTTGCCTTTGTGCAGCACCTGCATAACAACCCGTCGCTTCCATATTTTTCTATCATCCTTATGCTGCTGCTTATTAATACCTGTGCTGCATGTTGGGGTAATTCCATCTGCTGCAATATTTCGTTCACCCGTTGCTTTCGCTTGTAATTGCCCAGGTAGCCATAGTGCCTGATCTTACAAAAGCGAGGTGGTAAAATGTGTTGCTCGTATCTTCTTAAAAACTCTTCTCCTGATAAGGTCATTGACTTCTTCTTTCCCTCGTCAGCATAATCTTTATACTCAAAGGTTACATTGTTATCTGCATCAATACGCTTTATGCGATGGTTGCTGATGGCTACTTTGTGCGTGTACCTGCCCAGATATTCGAGCACCTGTGCAGCACCGCCCATTGGTTCTTTGAAATCCACAATCCACTCCATAGCATACAAGGCGGTACGAAGTGCAGGCCACTCTTTATGCTGCTCTTCGGTCATTTTTACCGTTCCATTATCTATATGCTTTTGCAACTGCTGCACAAAATATGCACGGTACACCGGCTGTACTGCTTTGGTGGGGAACAAAAACCGGTGCTTTGCCTTCACCGCTTCTTTCCAGTGGTGGTCCTTATCAATACCACCACCGCTGACAATACAGTGGATATGCGGATGGAAACTCAATTGCTGCCCCCAGGTATGGAGCACGGCTATGATACCCGGCCGGGCATCCAGGTACTTTTTATCCCTGGCAAACTTTAATAACGTATAGGAGGCCGCATCGAACAGCAGGCTGAACATCGCTTTGCGGTTACCCATTACAAGAGGGTTCAACTGGTGGGGTATGGTAAATACCGCATGGTAGTATTTTACCGGCAACAACTCTTTCATACGCGCTTCTATCCATTCTTCTTTTTTGCTGTTGCCGCATCCGGGGCAGTGACGGTTGCGACAGCTATGATAGAGGTATTGCATAGCCCCGCAACTGCTGTCTGTACAACGATAGGCATGATAACCCAGACCGGCAGTGCGGCAACGTTCTATGCGGCTTAGCACCTTATGGCTGCCTGCTGCAGTCACTTCTTTCCACTCCGGCATCTGTTGCAGCAGTTGTTGTACGGTAGCCCGGCTGCCTGTAGTGTTACGCGCTAACATGGGACAGTTTGACTATGGAGTTGGTCCAGCGGGTTGATGATACGGCTGCACCGATGCGTTTGCAGGTGCAGGTAGATCATCGTAGTAGCAATATTACTGTGCCCCAACAGTTCCTTGATAGTGTGCAGATCGGTGCCGGTATCCAGCAGATGCGTAGCGAAGGAGTGGCGAAGGGTGTGGGCACTGAAACCCTTGCCCTTAAAGCCTGCCTGCTTCATGGCAAGTTCTACATTGAACTCGATGCTGCGCGTGTGCATGCTCTTGCCCTTTTGCTTTCCTTCGAATAAATAAACGGCAGGACGGTGCTTGCGAAAGTATTCCCGAAAGGTAACAAGTGCCGTGGGAGACAGGAGTGTAAACCGGTCTTTATTTCCTTTGCCCTGCACCACTTTAATGCGCATGTTCTTACTGTCTATGTCAGTAATTTTAAGACGGCTGCATTCTTCAAGGCGCATTCCGCTGCTGTAGAACAATTGTATGATCGCCTGCTGCTGTTTGTGCGATACAATTCTGGATAGGACTGCGATTCAGAAATTTTATAGTTGCAATTGGAATTGGTTTTGCTTTATGGCTGACAGGCACAATCATGGCCGTGCAATACAAATCAAACCTGGTTTATTATTTTCCTTATAGTTTCCATGCTTTTCCTGTATCCACAAAATTGAAATCACAGCTAACTCAAATTGCCTGGACTTCTTTGGGATATGCTCTCTTGTTTCTTATCGTTGGCTTTTTTGATTTTAGAAGAAGAACAGTATCTAAATAACTACGTAAATATTTTTAATTATACTACCGACTTATTGATATTATTCTTTAAAAATTGAATACGCACAAAATAAATTCAGTCAGGAAAACTTGAAAATTTATAAAGACAGACTTGTCTTATGGGTTGTAACAAAAAACTACTTCCAAAGTATTGCCGAAATACGGGCAGGATTGAAGCAATGAACATTTGATCGCTTACTATCAGTTGTTCGGGCCTGACCAGCATGTGTCAGCATTTGTTTACTATTTTTACTTTGGTTTTTCAATTTTGCTGCAGTTCCGGATAGACCAAGCATCAAATATCCGTACTTCGGCAATACATACCGTTAGCAGCAATTCAAAAATCAGTATAGTACCAACTCAAAAATGACAATGAAAAGAAGAGATTTTATTAACCTAACAGCCTTGGTTGGAACTTCCGGACTCGTCTCAGGGTTTCGTTCACCTGAAATCACAAAAATAAACCCAAGCGAAATAAATTCCTTAGGGTCGGTGACGGATGATGTAGTTCCCATTTCAGTAGCCGAAAGAGAAAACAGAATAGAAAAAGCCCAACGTTTGCTTATTGAAAACAGAATGGCCGCATTGATACTTGATTGTGGCACATCTCTTACTTATTTTACCGGTATAGTTTGGTGGCCCAGTGAACGGACAATGGTCGCCATTATTCCGGCACATGGAACAGTGAGATATGTTTGCCCGGCTTTTGAACACGACCGTTTGAAAGAACAAATTACCATTGGCAAAGAGATTTATATATGGCAAGAAGATGAAAGTCCTTTCAGACAAACGGCCATGGCCCTTAAAGAAATGGGAATAAAACGTGGTAGTATTGGAGTAGAAGAAAAGCTACGGTTTTTTATTCTGGATGGTATCCGCAAAGAAGCACCTCATTTAAAGTATGTAAGTGGAGACCCTGTGACTATTCCCTGCCGAATGATTAAATCTGCAGCAGAAATAAAACTGATGCAAAAGGCAAATGACATTACACTTGCAGCAATAAAAACTGCTGTGAGCCGGTTAACTGAAGGTATGGGGCAAAACGACCTTTCAAACTTGATTATGAATGCACAAACTCAATTGGGTGGTACAGCAGATTTTGCTTTGTGTTTGTTTGCACAAGCCTCAGCTTTTCCGCATGGAACCAAAGTGTCACACCAATTAAAAAAGGGAGACATTGTATTAATGGATTGCGGTTGCCTGGTACAAGGCTATAACTCAGACATTACACGTACTATTGTTTTTGGTGGTGAACCTACCAAACGACAAAGAGAAATATGGAACCTTGAAAAGCAGGCCCAAGCTGCAGGTTTTGCCGCAGCAAAAATCGGCGCAGCTTGTGAAGCAGTGGATGCTGCTGCCCGTAAAGTAATTACAGATGCAGGTTTTGGCCCGGGATACAAATTGCCAGGGCTTCCACACAGAACAGGACATGGTATTGGTATGGATGGACATGAATGGGGCAATATGGTAAAAGGCAATTTAAAATTATTAGAACCAGGAATGTGTTTTAGCATAGAACCTAACATTTCCATCGTTGGTGAGTTTGGTGTCCGGTTGGAAGATTGCGTGTATATGACCGAAAATGGACCGCAGTGGTTTTCCCAACCCAGTAAATCTATTTACGAACCATTCGCATAAAATACTTCAAACAAATATTTATTAAAGCATGTCACAAGAACGGCTGCTAACAAAAGTATCCGAAATACGGGCAGGGTTGAAACAATAAGCATTTGATCGCTCACTACCAGTTGTCCGGGCAGACGAACATCTGTAAACATTTGTTCAATATTTGTAATATTTGTAATTTTTGTTTTTCAATTTTGCTTCAGTTCCGGGCAGATCAAGCATCAAATATCCGTACTTCGGCAATACAAACGACAGCTAGTATGACTGATAATAACAATTTGAAAGATTAATCTAAACAAATATTTAACATTATGAAAAAGTTACAATTCAAAGTAAGTATCAATGCCCCTGTAACCAAGATATATGATTTTATGCTTGGCATTAACAGTAAATCAACTTATGAACAATGGACTTCTTTGTTTAACCCTACATCTACCTATGAAGGAAGTTGGGGCAAGGGAAATAAAATTCTATTTATTGGAATAGATGAGAAAGGAGAAAAGGGAGGTATGGTATCCAAGATAGCTGACAACATTCCCAACCGATTTGTTTCTATTCAACATTATGGGCTTTTAAAAGCTGATAAGGAAATTACAGAAGGACCAGAAGTAGAGAAATGGGCTAACGGATTTGAAAACTATACCTTCGAAGAAAACAATGGGACTACAACCGTTACTGTTGACTTAGACACAACAGAAGATTTTTTAGGTTATATGAACGAGACCTACCCAAAAGCACTCGACAAGCTGAAAGAACTTTGTGAAAAATAGCAATTTCAAGAATATCTTAAAAAGACAAAGAAATAAACACAGCCAACAAATATACTTTATGAAATTGGGGCATGACCAGCTAGTGCGACCTGAAAAGGTCTTGATCAGATTGTTTTATACGGGCAACCGTAAGAGAAACCTATCCTTCCACGGATAGTAGCTTACCGGTACTGCGGCCTGAGTAATTGGGCCGTAGTGAGCAACCGGGACAATGTACCGAGCAGTCAAAAGACTGGCTTTTGTAATCCGTGAGGATTTGGAAAGAACCGATAGGCTTAATCGGTGTAGGGCTAAGCTGGGTGGTATGTGTAAAATAAATAAACGAACGTTTGAATCACCGTCACATGCAGGGAGCTTAAGAGTCTGACAAAGTTTTCGAAGCTTCAGCCAAAAAAGGACAACGACATGAGTTAAACTGGTTAGCTGTCAGTTTACGTGGATAAACAACATGTCCGGTGAATAGTTCGGCGCTAACCCATCCGTGTCTGATCATTAAAACAGGGTAACCCCGTGTACCGCCCTGTACCAACAGGGCAGGCAACCTGCAAAGGGAGCTGTTGGGAGGCGGGAGTAAGAGTGGACAACAAGCGAACGGGTAGCTGTAATGGTTATCATAGGGGTTGAAACATAACCCTGCGGTGGAAGCCGGCTGACGTGCCCATGGTCCGTTTCGCGTAAGTAAAATTGAAGAACTTCAAATTTGGATGGCAGGCAAATGATTACAACTCATAAAAAGCCGGAATCCCCGGTAAATAAAAAGTCTGTGAATGCGGCCCTCAGGTCGGTGAAAGACTGGAATTACATTCCATGGGATTACTGTTGTACGATCGTCAAAAAGCTTCAGTTGAGAATTGCGAAGGCAACACAGTTAAGGAAATTCAGAAAGGTAAAAACACTTCAATGGATCCTTACACATTCCTTATCTGCTAAAGTTACAGCAGTAAGGAAAGTTATGCAGAACAAAGGGAGTAAAACACCCGGCGTAGATGGCATCATCATTAAAACACCAGAAGAAAAGTTAGCGCTGGCTAAGAACATGAAACGCAGGGGATACCAGCCTTCTCCGCTCAGGCGTATCTACATTCCAAAGGCCGGCAACCACAAAAAGCTCAGGCCCATCAGCATTCCCACCATCGCTGATAAATGTCACCAGGCGCTGCATACCTTAGCGCTGGTGCCGGTATCCGAAGTAACGGCAGACATGAACAGTTATGGCTTTCGCCCGCAAAGATGTTGTGCGGATGCCATCGAACAAACGTTTAACGTCTTAGCCAAAGGAAACTCACCCCAATGGATACTCGAAGGTGACATAAAGGGATGCTTTGACCATATCAGTCACGATTGGATGAGCAGGAACATCTGCACAGACAAAGTGGTGTTGAGTAAATGGTTGAAAGCCGGATTTATCGAAACCGGCAAGCTGTTCCCTACTACGGAAGGTACCCCACAAGGAGGCATTGTTTCACCCGTAGTGTGCAATATGACACTCGATGGCATAGCGCTTATGTTAAAAGAAAACTTCAAAAAGCACAAGGGCATACACTTCATCAGGTACGCTGACGACTTCATCGTAACAGGTCACTCAAAGGAGATACTGGAAAGGGAGATCAAACCGGCTATCACTGCTTTTCTGAAACAAAGGGGTCTGGAACTCTCGCAGGAGAAAACCAAGGTGACCCATATTGAAGAAGGCTTTGATTTCTTAGGACAAAATGTGCGCAAATATCCCTCACAAGGGAAGTTTAAACTCCTGATAAAACCCTCGCCGAAGAATATCCATTCGTTTCTCGAAGGCATCAGGAAAGTTATTCGAAAAGCACGCAGTATCACACAAGCCGGGCTCATCAAAGAACTGAATCCCAAAATCAGCGGATGGGCCAATTTCCACCGGAGTGTGGTATCTAAAGAAATTTTTAGCAAGATGGACAAAGAAATATGGCAATTACTTTTTCAATGGGCCAAACGTCGTCATCCTAAAAAGAATACGGCATGGGTACTTCAGAAATACTATAAACGTATCGGGGGAATAAACTACATGGAACACCAAAACAGCGCACGTTGCTTCGCATGTCCGAAAAACCCATTCGCAGGCATATTAAAATCCTTCAACCAGCACATCCTTACGATGACCAATATGATGAATATTTTGAAAAGCGAACATCTGACAAATGGAAGAATAATAGTTACAGGCAGATAGTGAACAGTAAGATCAACAGCTTTCAGGAAGGTAAATGTCCGTGTTGCTCCGAGGAGTTAAAGGTAGCAAACAACTGGTGTATCAGTCTGAAAAAGAAAGCTTCCAAAGGAGGTGAATATAAATCAGATAATATTGATGTCATTCACACGAAGTGTTACGATGAGTGGCAGAAGAAAAGAACTGCATGGGTGAAACCGGTCACTAATATAAAAGGTGGCTTGAAACGGGCTTGAGCCGGATGAGGTGAAAGTCTCATGTCCGGTTCTTAGGGGGCGAAAGAGCAGCAATGCTCTTAGCTACCCGATATCAATCATCACCTGCAGCCAAACATTTGTTTTGATTTGGGGTCAGACCTGCAAAACCTCCCCAACTTAAATACATATAGGCGAAATTTCCAATTGGCATAATGAGGTTAAATGTGGCTTTTCTGATTTGGTCATTTCATTAGTTTGTATTCATAAAAACTTCTACGCAGGCGTGTCCTTGACACTGGCCTGGCTATACTAAACATCATTTCTTCCGTTTCTTTATTAACTTATCCGATACACTGTCATAAGTTTTGCTCAGTATTTTGGGGGCATTAAACCGGTAACCCAGGAACAACTGCGAAGTAAACCTGGTGTTTTTGTTAACCGCCGTTGTGCCCTTCTGTGTATAAATTGAAGAAGAAAGCGTGAGGTAAGCGCCTGTAAAAAAACGCCTGCCATTATACCCGATCCCCGATCTTCCTTCACAAGAAATCACGGAGCTGGTCTTTTTCGTTACCACATTCCCGCTGGAAAGACGGGTAAGTAAACGGGAATAAATAAAGCCAAAGGATGGTGTTAATCCCGCCGAAAAATAAAACCGGTTTTTTATTACAAACGTATGATAGTAGCCCGGGCCTACACTGAACTGGAAATTATTTGATTTTCGCGTAATGCCTGTTGCTTTGTTGTCAACAATATAATAACGGTATAAAGCAGTTGGAATAAAACTTCCGACGCTTTTTAACTGACGTTCAGTTTGGGAAATAAGTGAGGGCTGCGAAAATTTGCGGTTAAACTTATAGCCCGTCTCCCCCTGGAAATTATCAGTGACCATTTCCGGTGACTGAATGTAAGCATCGCCTTCAATCCAGGTTGGCTGATAATCTTTTGTATTCTTTACATAATACCCTTTTGCATGCCTGTAAGACAAGCCTGTAAACAGCTTGTTAAAAGTTAGCCCGAAACCGAAACCGGTGGTTTCGGTTTTGCCTTTAATGCTGTCGGGCTCATTGCCCGGGAAAAACCGTGGAGCAAATGAATACCCGATAGATAGGATCCTGTAATTAACCTGGGCACGCATGAGTGTGGATGTATTTGGACGAAGGTCGAAATCATCGGATTCGGTATCTACAAAAAAAGATTCTATGTCGTTGGTGAGTGCCAGTTTTACCGTGGGTGAATTCGTCATCTTTTCTATCCAGCCCTGTTCAGCGATGTACTTGGTTGTATCCATTTTTTTTTGGCAAACAGCCTCATTACCCATCCCTATAAAAAAAATTACAGGAGCCAGGTATATCATTTGCCGAAGGGAGATGATGAAGATCATATGATCATTTTTCAATGAGCTGTAAAGAAATTCTGAATTTACAGTCCCTTTTATTATACTAATTTAAATCTTATTCTAATTGACGTTCTTTGTTATCTCCATCACTTTCTAAAAATTCTCCAATCTGGGCATACCAGCCGAATTCATTTATAAGAAAAATTAAGTTTGATCCAGACGAAAACTTCAATCTCATTTTTTTTGTAACTTCTGAGAACAAAAGCGAAAAGTTGACGTCGAATGAGATGGCAAAAATTGCATTGCGAAAAGTCATTAACTCTGAAATAAAATTAAGCGAAGAGAGTCTTCTCTAACTTCGCCTAACAAATGTATTTGCAAAAGTAGGGCTGGACATTGTAACATCGGTTGTTTGCAACCATCAGCAGCAGTTCGGGCATAAGAATTTCAATTTGGCTTTTGTTGTTACCTTCAGCTTAATTTTTCCAAATAAGCATTTGTACCGCGCAGGACGAACTACGAATTCCCTTCCTTCGCAAATGCATACCCTTGGCTGTAATGCGATACGACTTCTACCAACAGATGGTCTAAACAATATTATTATCCTACGTTTTAATTAGAATGGCAAAAAATCAAAGGCAAAAGAAAATGTTCGTCTATGACCACAAAGACCGTCGATATTTCCAGCAGTTTTAGCGAGGCAATACGGGACCGAAAACTGGTAGTACTTGCAGGAGCGGGCGTGTCGTCAGCATCGCCGACAAACCTACCAGGTTGGTTTAAGATCAACCAAATGATTGTTGAGGCGCTATGCTTACGCATTGAATCCTATTTAGGTCGTAAAGGCTACCTGGACCAGATCAGAGTGTCAATTGATCAGCGGCGTGATAACAGGAAGTTTCCGCCGGATTATCAAGCGCAGCTTCTGGAAGAATATGCAGGCCCCGACTATTTCAGGGCACTGCAGTCACTTGATGTAAATGTTTGAAATGCAGGCCATAACACGCTCGCTCATCTCGCCCGTCAAGGTGTTCTTGCAGCGGTTGTAACGACCAATTTGGATCGACTGATCGAGCAGGCACTTGATGCTGTGTCAGTTCAATATGATGTAGCATTCGAAGCTGAATCTTATGAGCGATGTTTTAGGGCAATTGAAGCAGGCAGCAATTCCAGGCTCCCTATTCTGAAAGTTCATGGTTGCGTTAGTAATGCAAATTCGCTCGTTGATACGCTGAAGCAACGACTACTTGGTCGAAATGAAAGCCTAAATAGTACCCTGGAATTGCTAATTGAACGACACCCATGGTTGTATACGGGCTTCTCGGCTGATGATCTGGAGACTGATGATAATTATTTGCGCATATTACCATGCGCAGAGAAATCACCGGGAATTGCATACGTTCAGTGGCCTGGTTCCAAAAATTTGGCGCGAGGAGCTGTAAAACTCTTTGAGAAATACTCGGGGAAAGCGGAGAAAATTGTAGCTGAAGTGCAGGATGTTTTCATGACCATCGCTGGGGCACTTGATGCAACAGCTCCACTGCCCTTCGAAAAGACAGGCACAGCGGATACCGATGCTTTCGTTCATAAAAGTCTGGCGCACTGGGCTGATGAACTACATCCGGCGGCTGCGATTAACTGTTTGACGGCAATCTGCGAGAGCAATGGTATGTCCGAATCGGCATTTCAGCTCTTACATCGCTTCTGGAAGGATGTCATCCCCACTGACCGGGATGGTGAACATTTCGAACGGTATCGACAGCTTCATGGACGGCTTGGCATGGGGAATGGTCAGCTAAGCTTACTTGACGACCTCAATTCGACAAAAGGTGAGGAAAGTCTGCAGAATTTGCTTCGGCGTGACCACGACGGCGACCCCCTTGCAGCAGCCTGGGCCGGTGTTGCATTCATGTGGGCAGCAAGGAGAGACATGTCTATGGGAATGGTCTTTAAACATATTGAAAAGCTTGCTGCAGACGTCTTCTCCAAAGAAGTCAGCGTTGATTGTTAGATTGCACAGGCAGAAGTTCTCTATTTCTTCTGCGAACCGGAAATAATCCTGAAAGCCTGGCCATTCAGCTGGAAATACGCAGAACTAGCCGGCGATTTGCCAAGGCAGGCAAAATGTGGAGCGCTGACTGCGCTATATTACGCGTCGTTTCGTCCTGGTGACTATGAGGAGTTTATGAACATAGCCAAACCAGTGTTTGATCGTGCAGCCAGGTTGAATGATCCGGGGATTGAGGGCTTTCTTCACTTAGCCGCAGGTAGGTGTCTGACCCGGACAATCCAGAAGCCAACGCAAGCGGCAGAGGAGCTACATGCTGCATATTTGAATCTGATGGATGCCGGCAGACCTCCATGGGCCCTTTTTGCACAGATAGAATTCGCAAAGGCACTTGCTGACAACCAGAAATGGGAAGAAGTAGACGAATTACTAAATGATGCTAATAAAAAAGTAGATCGTTGGAAAATTTTGCGCATTGACTATACGGCGACTAGAGGGAAACTCTATTTAATGAAAGGCGAGAAGACTGAGGCACGCACAGCACTTGAAGAAGCAATCGAATTGGCCAATAAAGCACAAATTCCACGTCGGGCTGAGGCGCTTCAAAAATATCAGGTAAACTACTGCTAGGCAGATTTCTATTCAGGCAGGTTTCTGCCCTGATTTTGTGCGTTGGTAGGGACTCAGCGTCTACGGAACGATTGCATATATTCAAGCTACTACCCTTCTGTTTCTGGAATTTGGCCAGATATAAGCGGATTGATTATTCGCTTTAAAAGGAAAGCACATTAATGATTATTGCAAATAAAGTATTGATTTAAATTTTAATAGAAAGACAACAATTTTTTACGCAATTTTAGAGGAGGGCTTTTTTGTGCTTAATAGTTTTCGTTGGGCAAAACGCACTACAGCCAACAAAAGTATCCTATGAAATTGGGACATGACCAGTTAATCAATCATCACCTATAGCCAGGCATTTGTACTGGCTTGGGGCTGCAAAGCCATCCCCAACTTAAATACATACAGTTGGCAGCAAGGCGGACAGAGCGCTTCAGACATCAAAGAGCAATAACAACATTGACTGATGAACGTTACTTATAAAAGACCTACCGGCAAAGTTTCTGAATATATTCAGGACATACTTATTATTGAGAACAACCACGTCACAATCCCCTTTTGTTTACCTCTTTTTGCAAATGGAACCCCGACCCTCCTTTTTCATACTGCACAAGGACACTTTAAAAAAAACTCAGGATATCTGACGCTTTTCGGGCAAACAATTTATCCCGACAAATTGCAGATTGAAGATAATTTTACCCTTATTGCATATTTCCTAAAACCTTACTCTTTGATTTCTCTTTTTGGCATTTCGGCCCAGGAACTTACTGACAAGCCAGTTGACTTTAACCTGCTTTCAAAAAGAACTGACTTGCAAGAGCAACTACTTAATACAGTCACAGTAAACGAAATGATTTTATTGCTTGATAATTATATATTTTCCTTAATACCAAAAGGTGGCAAAAATAATCCCCTAATTGAATATGTCACCGAGAAAATTTTTGACAGTCCAACTAAAAACATCTTAGGTGTAATTCAGAAGGATATCTGCGTTACAGAAAGGACATTGCAACGGATGTTTGAAAAGAATATTGGTGTTTCGCCAAATCAGTTTCGTAAAATACACCAGTTCAATAGAGCTTTTCGGCAACTTAACAATAGGCAATTTCAAAGTCTCAGTGATATAGCTTATGATAATGGCTATGCAGACCAAAGCCACTATATTCGGTCATTTAAAGAATTCACAAATATTACACCTAAAGAATATCTTCATCTGGTAATTGGAAGTTGATTTAAATTTGTCGGGTCTATTCTATTCTTCTTCTTTTGTTAGTCGCAATTTTGCCTCAAAACAAAAAATATGAGAAAATTAATAGTAACAGAATGGGTTTCCTTAGACGGAATTTTTGACGCAAGTTCAATGAACAAATGGTGGATACCATTTGACAGCCCAAGCCGTCAGCAATACATACAAGACACAATCAACAACTGTGAAATTATGTTGTATGGGCGAACAACATACGAAATGCTTTATCCATACTGGTCATCATTTAAAAATAATGAACAAGGGGTTGCTGACAAATTGAATAATTGCAAGAAGTATGTTGTGTCTTCAAAAATGAAAAAAGCCCCTTGGGGAGACACAACTATTCTCGGCAAAGATTTTGTAAAAGAAATTGAGAAGATTAAACAAGAAAATGGCGGTTACATTTTAGTTCAAGGAAGTTCTACCCTGTTAAAACCATTGTTGGAAGCAGGACTTGTAGATGAACTAAAATTACTTATTAATGCGGCACTCGTCGGCAGTGGAGAACGACCTTTTACAGAAGGTATAAATTGTGAATTGGAACTTTTACAAGCCCAACAATTTGAAAGAAATGTGGTGCTGCTTAATTATAAACCAACCATAAAATAAATGAAAGTCCTGCCGCCAACAAAACTTGCCAAAATACGGGTAAGACATTGAAACAATGAGCATTTGATCGCTCACTACCAGGTGTCCGGGGTAGACGAACATCTGTCAACATTTGTTCGTTACTGGTAATTTTGTTTTTGAATTTTGCAGCAGTTCCGGACTTAGCATCAAATATCCGTACTTCGGCAATGCATACCGTTGTAACGGACGACATAGGAAACTTCAACCATCTGACAGAAATTTGACGATTGATTTAAACAAAATAGTATGAGAAAACTAATTGCAGCAATCAATATGACACTTGACGGATTTTGCGACCATACAGCAGGAATTCCAGACGATGAAATACATCAACATTACGCTGACCTGTTAAGTAACGCAGACACCATTCTATATGGAAGGATAACATATCAACTTATGGAATATTGGCGAACTTTGTTAGAAAATCCTTCCGATGAAAAATCAATGAATGATTTCGCTATTGCTATAGACAAAATTCCCAAAATTGTTTTTTCCCACTCGCTGAAAAATGTAGAATGGGAAAGTGCAAGGTTGGCAAATCGAGATATTGAAGGAGAAGTTTTAGAACTCAAACAACAATCGGGTAAAGACATTTTAGTTGGCAGTCGGAGTTTAATTATACAGCTAATGAAACTTAATTTGATTGATGAATATCAACTTTGTATTCACCCTGTCGTAGAGGGAAGAGGTTTGCCATTATTTGAAAATATAAAAAACAGGACCGTTCTTAAACTTATAAACACAAAAACTTTTAGCGGTGGTGCTGTAACGCTTTACTATGAGCCTACAAACGAAAAAACAACGAACCGCTAACAAGGGTTTTGCGTCAGGCGGGCTGAAGTGCAAAATTCAACGGTAGTTTTTCAATTGAACTTTAGTAATAATATCTGCTTTTGTGCTTCGATTTGCCGCCCGAACGCAAAGCCCCGAATCGTTAGCGGTCATTGCAAAGAGATTCCCATTTGATCAAAACTCAAATCGAATACCTATGGAAAAAGATTTGACCTTTCCTGACAAATTAGACTGTAAAATTGTGATTTGTAATCACAAACGAAGAAATAATAAAATAATATTTTGCAGGAGATAACTTGTAAATGAAACAATTGCGCTTATGAAAATCGATAACAGTAAGTTTGACAAAGATGGAAAACTCAAACAAGGACCTCACCAGGAATGCTTTAAGAACGGTTCTGTTTCTTGTGAAGGAAATTTTAAAGACGGGGAACGAACCGGGGAATGGAAATACTATCTCGCAAATGGACAATTAAAAGCTATCGGAAATTATATAAATGGAAAAATGACAGGAGAATGGAAATGGTATCGTGAAAATGGAAAACTTATGCAAACAGGTTCGCTTGACAACGATATAAAAACAGGAGTTTGGACGAGATACCGGGAGGATGGAAATCTAATGGACGAGACAGAATTTTTTGTCGGCAAAAAAGGGAAAACCAAAAAATTTTAGAACAACTAAGAAACAACGAACCGCTAACATTGCATTAGCGCACAGGTCAGGACGCCGAAACAATGAGCTATTGATCAGCATCGGCATATGTTCGGGAGGCCGTTAGTAATTTGGCTTTAGGCATAACTTCAGCAAATATTTTCAATCAACATTGGTGCTGGGCGGACGAATATAAATCCCCTTCCAGCGCTGATGGTTCTACGTTAGCGGTAATGCAAAAAAAACATCACAATCATGATTTATAATATTTTAAACGGAGATTCTCTTGCTTACAGTTTTCCTGACACTAAAATTGAAGGAGACATAATTGTTGTTAGAGAAGGACTTATTGACGGAGACTTATCAGGAAATGATCTGCAAGACTTCTGGCACTCACGAGCTAAGTACATGGGATTAACAGAAGCTGAGTATCACGAGAAGGTTGTAAGTGAATTTGAAAAAATAATGAATGCGCCTGATGATTCCGAATTTAATCTTTGGTTTGAGTATGACTTATTCTGTCAAGCAAACATGTGGTTTGTTATTTCAATTATTGATAGTTTGTCAGTAAAGAAAAAAGTTTATGTTGTTTATACTTCCTATCTAGACAGAAATAATAAACATTTTTGGAATGGATTTGGACCGGCTAATTCAAGTCAGCTTCAAGTTTGTTTTGGTGATAGAATTTTTTTAAGTGATGCTGACTTAAAATTAGGACAGGAATTATGGACGGCCTATAAAGACAATAACTTTGAAGAATTAATTCGTCTTGCAAAAAATCAATCTTTTGCTTTTCCATATCTGCAAGAAGTAGTAAAAGCACATATTGACCGTTTCCCAAAAGATGGCACAAATGGAAGACCTGAAAAAGTTATTGAAGACATTACAAAAAATGTTTCTACCGACTTCCATAAAGTGTTTAAAGAGTTTTGGAACAGAGAAAGTATTTATGGCTTCGGTGACATTCAATTGAAACATCTTTATGACAAAGTAATGCACTACCGCTAACAAAGTAGGCTGCAAGTGAAGCAGGACATTGAAACATCAGCAATTTGCATCGTTGTACTTTGGTTCGGGCTTTACGTTATAAAACAAACCACCCGCACCAATACTGGTCCATTGCTTGCGATGCGGTCGGACAGTTCTCCAAATGTAAAATTTAGACAGTGACAAATCTTACTTACATTATGCCTTGTTTTATTATTGCAGACTTGAAAACTTCCGTTTCATTCTATGTAGACAAACTTGGATTTGAAGTTCTGTATATTGGTCCGGATGACAATCCTTATTGGGCTATTGTTGGTCGGGACAATATTTCTATTATGCTTAAGGCAGTTGCTCCTGATATAAAACCTATTCCTAATCATACGCGACACGAATGGGCACCTTCTGATGCTTATATTTCTGCTGCTGAACCAGACACGCTGTTTGAAGAATATCGCTCAAACGGTGTAACGTTTAGCAAGCCCATACATGATAATAGTGATAAATTAAGGGGCTTTGAAATAGAAGATGCTGACGGATATATTTTGTTTTTCGGGCGACCCAATTTATAGCAATCAACTTTCGGCGGACACTTTACCTTCGCAGTTTTTCATTCCCTATTATTTTTAGTGAATTTACAATGTGAAAAGACCAAGGCTTTATTTAGACACATCAGTTATTTGGGTTATAAGTCTATCAACATAAAAATGGTTACAAGCAATAAGAAATTCGTTCACCAAGAGATTTTATGAGTTATGAAGAAACGACTGAAAAACAATTTGACACTGTAAAGTTTATGTAGTCAGCCCATTTAATAAAAAAGGGCATTCTAAAGTGCCCTAATACGTCTGTTCCTCGGGCTTGCGTAAAGACCAATAATTACTTATGGACTTTATTTTTCATCTGTTATATAGAAATTGGCAAATCTCCATACTTGAAAAATGATTCGCAATGAGCAATATGCACTGATACTTTCCTGGCGATGTACCCCGGCAAAACCAACTTCAGCAAAATAGGAATATCCGTCCTCCGATAGTTGAAGAGATAAGACTAAACAGAGTAGCTGATACCAGGCCCGCATTCACTTAATTCTGCTAGTCAGCTCCGATTAAAATTTATTCAATATCTTCACTGCAAAAAGAATACAATATGTATAGACGTTCTTTGCATGCCTTATGTATGCTCGCTATCCTTGGAATAGTGGCCTGTAATAATGACAAACCAGCTACGGAAGCAACAGCTCCAACCTTTGATAATCTTATACCCAAACCAGTCATGGTAAAGGCTGATGCGGGTTTATTTAGCCTGAGCGATAGCACGGTCATTACCATAGCGCCCGGCAACCCGGAGTTGTTAAAAATCGCTAATTATATGGCTGATGTTTTCAAACCAGCTATGGGTTTTGCTTTGCAAATAGATAGTGTAACGAGGGCTTCAAATAGTATCGCTTTGGGTTTGGTGAATGATAGCTCACTAACCGGGGAGGGATATGAAATAAAAATTTCGGCCAATGGGGTTGTAATAAATGCTTATAAGCCCGCAGGTATATTTTATGGTGTACAAACAATAAGACAATTATTGCCTGCTGCTATTGGGAAAAATAGTCTACAGCCCGGCCCCTGGCCAATAGCTACTGGTACGATCAGGGATTATCCTGAATACGCGATGCGTGGTTCTATGCTGGATGTAGCTCGCCATTTTTTTGGTACTGATGACGTAAAACGGTACATCAATTTTCTGGCATACTATAAAATGAACACCCTGCACCTCCATTTAAGTGATGATCAGGGCTGGCGTATTGAAATTAAAAAGTGGCCACGGCTTACAGAATATGGTAGTACCTCCCAGGTAGGAGGGGGTAAAGGTGGCTTTTATACGCAGGAGCAATACAAAGACCTGGTACAATATGCAGCGGACAGGTTTATAACAGTAATACCTGAAATTGATATGCCCGGTCATACTAATGCCGCACTAGCCTCTTATCCTGAACTGAACTGTAATGAAAAAGATAAGAACCCCAAGCTGTATTCCGGTATAGAAGTTGGCTTCAGTACTTTTTGTACAAAAAATGAAAAAGTGTACCAGTTTATAAATGATGTGTTGACTGAATTAACGGCTCTCACCCCCGGCCCCTATCTTCATATCGGTGGTGATGAAAGTCATGCCACAAAAAAAGAAGATTACATACCATTTGTCAATCGTGTGCAGACTCTTGCAAAAAAACAAGGTAAACTGGTCATAGGATGGGATGAGATCGCATTGTCAACGCTGCAGCCTAATTCCATTGCACAATATTGGGCCGATTCCGCTAACTCAAAAAATGCCGTGAAGCAGGGAGCAAAAATACTTATGTCTCCTGCTAACCGCGCTTATATGGATATGCAATACGATTCTACCTCGAAGTTGGGATTGCATTGGGCTGCTTATATTGAAGTAGACGAGGCGTATAACTGGAATCCCGCTACACTGGTAAGTGGTATCGAACGAAAAGACATAATAGGGGTAGAAGCGCCTTTATGGACGGAAACGATAGTGACAATGAACGACATTGAATACATGGCGTTTCCTCGATTGCCGGGTTATGCAGAAATAGGATGGTCTCCGGCAACGGGCAGAAACTGGGATGAATATAAAGTGAGATTAGGAAATCACGCAGCACAAATGAAGGCTATGGATATAGATTATTATCCGTCCAAGCTGGTTAATTGGAAAGAATAGTTTCTAAGTAATGTTTTTTTGAATTGCCACTAAGAAGTGGCGACATAGACTTTTTCCGGCTGCAATTTCTAAGGACTTGCTATAATCATACGGCAGACGCCCAAATCAAAGGAGAGACTTTGCGGGAACTGAAAACATATCCCGCCAATACTACTGTTTCGTAATTCTAGCGATTCGTTTCCTTTGCTTTTGCTTTGTTATACTCGATCAGGCACTCGTGAAGCGGTTTGCCCTTATTATAAATGCAATCACAAAATTCTTCGCAGGCCTTTGGATTGCTATTGCCAGGACACCCATTCGTACATTCCTCTGGGGAATTGCCAGGTCGAATGTCATATATATACAGGTTTATAATTATTACTGCAGCTATCATCGCAATAACAGATCCGAAAAACAGGAAAGGAAATTTGTTGCTCAAGGTTTTCTTTCTTGCCGGGTTGTCATCTTCATTAACTTGTTTAAAAGGTAAAATATATTTTAAACGGTCGTAATACCAACACAATAAATATAAACTGGCCAGTAGCATGAATGTGGTAATACGAGTGCCTTCGAATCGGACAGCATAAGCCAGGATACAAATATTGAGGATAACGGGAAAATACATTAATGCACCCAATGGTGCCGTTCTCGGAATAAGCAATAAAAGAGCAATTAGTAACTGCCCAATGCCGATAAATGTATAATAGTATTCTGTGTAGTATAGTGCTTCTAGATAATGACCCATCGGGTTGTTAACGGATAAGCCGCTGGCGAATCGTTCTCCCCTAATTTTCACAATCGCTGATATGAAAAACGCCAGCGACAAAACGATGCGACAAAAAACAGCAAAATAATGAAACCATTTGTTTCCCTTCGCTTCATGATACGCATGATTAAGCCTGCTTGATACACTCATAAAATAAAAGTTGAATTGATGGTCACAAATAGTTTTGTGTTTATCCCGTCTATTGCTCTTCCCAATTGCTGCAATTTAAGATCAAACTATCAATATAAAAGTTCTTTGAATTACAAAGTAAACGAAAATAAATTACATTTAGAAGACGATTGGAATTATCTTTTTTGTGTTGACACTTTACATTTCAACCCATAAGCATCATCAAATTCAAAAAGAAAAACGGCATGTAATAAAGGCATTGCCAAAATTGGGGCAGGACATCAAGTCTGACTAAAATAGAATAACCGGGTTTAGATGCACGAACGCACAACACTAAGCGAAGTAGACGAAAAGTCCCAAAAAGAGGCCCGATAAAGAATGACTTACCGGGACTTTTTGTTCTAGTCCTTGTTCAAGCAAAAACTTTCAGTGAAGGTTATCCGCAATCACGTATCCAACTGTGGATAACATGAAAAGAGTCAACCAAAATCAGGACGATACATTATAGCTATCATCACATATTGACATCTCAGATGGGATATGGTTGAAGGCGAAAGTAGCTACCTTATAAACGTAGACTATACAAGGGATTAAAATAGATCCCAATAAATGCTTCCAAAAAGCAGCTTAAAATTGAATGCTGCTGGTTCCAAATAGTCTATAAAACATCTGGCTATTTTTCCTTCGTAAAAACCCTCTCCCGCCCATCCCGTTTTATCGTCATCTGATTTTTCGCGGCGTCGAATTCAATAACGATGCCCGTAGGGGTGCCGTTATCGATCTTAAATTTATCCTGTGCTGTCGCTTCGAGCGGAACAGCGGTTTGCACTCCGGGCGGTTGCGCGTAAAGTGTGACACCTTCTTTAGTGATCGTAAATTTAGCGGGAGCTCCGGGTATCGAATAAACTCCGACGTATTTGTCCAGCACTTCCGTACTAACAGCGATGGATTCAAAAGTGGGAATCTGAAACGGCTTGTTGTAGTAAATGTCGACAACGCCACTGACGATATCCTTTACCGGGTAAACCTTCGCGTTCGTAGTGTAGGCGACGGCCAGTTTTTCTTCCGGCAGGTAAGCCAGCCACGCTCCGTAGTTATCGGTCCCGCCCGTGTGCCCGTAGAAGGTCTTGCCGGCGAACTCGAATGTCACCATTCCAAACCCCTCACCATCCCTCATCGTTTTCATCTGATCGAGGGTCTCCTTTGACACGAGCTTCCCATCGAACAGCGCCTGGATGAATTTGGCCAGGTCGTTCGGTGTCGAAGTAATCGCACCTGCGCTGAAGAGGAGACTGGGATGGGTTTCGGGTACCCGCTTCCAGTCTCCACCAGGAATCATAAAATAGGTAAGACTTTCATTCTTGTTAACGTCAATATTTCCAGTGGCGATATACGTATCCTTGAGCCCGATTTTTGAGACGATTTTTTCCTGGAGGGCTGCCTCGTAGGATTTGCCGGTTAATTTTTCAATAATAAGACCCAAAAGGAAATAGCCGGAGTTGCTGTAAAGAGACTTTGTATCCGGTTCGAAATCCGGCGTGGCTTTGACGATGAGGGCAAGGTGTTCATCTATCGTCATTGGAGTCGTATTGACGTTTCCCTGGGCATTCTGCTCGCGTCTTACGTTAGGTATACCACTGCGATGCGAGAGTATTTGCGCAATAGTAATTTTCCTGGCATTTGGCACCTGCGGCAAAAATTTGTCGAGCGTGTCGGTCAGCTTCAATTTTCCTTCCTCTACGAGCTGCAAGATCAGCGTGGCAGTAAACATTTTGGTGATCGAACCGATCCGGAATCTGTTCGCCGTGGTCAAAGGTTTCTTTTCAGTGCCGTCGATCTGGCTGTAGCCGATGGCGCGAGAATAAAGAACCCTGGAGTCTTTAACAATGACGAGACTTCCCATCGCCTTATTCTTTTCGGCAAGCCGGTCAAAAAACTGATCGAGTTTCGCGTTGTCCAGCGTTTGCCCATATGCTGTGGTACCCAGTGCCAGTGCCATTATAGTTCCAAATAATATTTTAATGTTCATAGTCTTTACTTTTAATTGATGTATTAAAAAAATACAAAGAACTTTGAAATACAAAGTTAGTTAAGGCACTTTGTATTTCAAAGTATGTTTTGGAAAAAGTTTCAAAATTATTCAAATTATTTATTTGGGAGTGGTTCATAGTGACAAATAGCAGCACACAAAAAACAAGACTTTGGCGGGCACGTAGTGCCAACGAGGAAGCCCCATGCTGTACGGAACCGGAGTCTGAATAGTAACCTGTTATGGAATTGAGGCAAAAAAGTATGGATGTTAATTTGAAGGGCCGGGGGTTTATTTTCCGGGAAATGATTTTCCGGGGAGCTTAAGTGTCTGACTCGACATGATTGGGTTATTAAAAATTATCTTTTTATCATCAGCCTTCTACCAGGTTTCTTTTTGAAGTGCATTTGCAAAAGCAGGGCGTGATCAATAGACATCAACAGTAATTTCAGCATCAACTTTAGTTCCGGAAGGGGTTTTTCAATTTGGCTTTTTGTTGATATCTTCAATATAATGTCAAATAAGCATTGGTTCGGGCAGGACCAACTATGAATGCCCTGCCTTCGTAAGGCAAGTTCAGTAACGGAGCAACCTGTAATTTTATATGAACGTACAAGAACAAATCAAAAAGTATATTACTAGCCAACCTGAACCAAAACGCACCGACATGCAAGCGTTGCACTTCATCATTCTGGAAGTAATGCCAGCATGTAAACTATGGTTCCTGGATGGCAAAAACAGTGAAAATAAAACTGTTTCTAACCCTAATATAGGATACGGATTGCACACCATAAAATATGCTGATGGAACAACCAGGGAATTTTACCAAATTGGTATGAGTGCAAATACAACCGGCATCTCAATCTACATCATGGGTATTAAAGATAAACTATACTTACCTCAAACGTATGGGAAAAAAATAGGCAAGGCGAGTGTGAGCGGATATTGCATTAAGTTCAAAACTCTGAAAGATATAAACATTGATATACTTAAAGCAGCATTACGATATGGTGTTGAGCAAGAACTGTAATTTCCGTGCAAACTTTGAACGGTTGGGCTTCGTTGCGTGCAGTAATCATCGCCAACAAGAGTTTGCCGCAAGCATAAAACGCGCGTTCTAGCCCCTAAACAGTCCTCTTTATGGACCATCAAGGGGAGAATATTCCTTAACCGGCCTTAAAAGCTTAAATAGAGGTATTCCCGGAAACTTCTTGTTACCTGTTTAACGCCGATCTAATAACTCTAGTGTGATGATTATCTAATTCTGAAACATTATTCCGATTTTTTTGCTTTGGCAAAGATGCTTGATTTTACAAAAGTTAGTCGAAAGGAATGAATTTAAAAGTCCCATAGGGGACATAATATCGGTAGAATTAAAAAGTACTAATTTAATTAAGTCCCGTTAGGGACGAAATATAAAAGAAGGCGTAATAATATTTACTACTACCAATATATTGTCCCTGACGGGACAAACCACCAAACGAATAGAGATATTGAATGTCTTTCTTTTATGCGAATGTTGCAAAACTAAATATTCACTACTCTAGCATGAGTTGTTGAAAGGGGACAAAGAAATATAGAAAAAGAAAAACACCTTGCTGAAGCGGTAGTTTTTATTCACGACATATTGACCACTATGGTTGTAAGAAAAGCAAAGTTGAGTGACTCAGAAATTATTGCAACATACTTGTTATTAGCAATGGAAGAAATTGTATACAAATTTCTCGGTGAGAAAGACCCCGAAAAAGCTAAAGAATTTATGTTACATTTCGTACAAACGGACAATAACCAATATTCTTATCAAAATTGTTGGGTTGCAGAAAATGATAGTGAAGTAGTGGCTGCTGTAAATATATATAACGGAGCACAATTAAGCGAATTAAGACAACCCGTTCTTGAATATCTAAATAGCAGATTTAATAACGATTTTAAACCTGAAGATGAAACACAAGTTGGAGAATACTATATTGATTCCATAGGTGTAAATACAAACCAACAAAATCAAGGAACCGGTACGAAACTTTTGCAGTTTTTAATTGATGAATATGTCACCAAGGGTAATCAAACGTTAGGATTAATTGTAGACGAAGGAAATCAGAATGCAAGAAGATTGTATTTAAAGTTGGGGTTTAAAAGTACAGGACAAAGAGTTCTCTTCGGTAAGAATATGGAACATCTTCAAATCAAAAATTGGTCCTTCGCTCAAAAGGCTGTATGAAGTTCCTGTACGCTGGAGAAATCTTTTGCAGTCTGGCTTACAACAGTGTTGGATTGCTCCAGGCCACCTCGCCACTTGCTAAATCTTCGGAACGCTACTTCCGTGTCTACGAGACTTACACTCCCTGACTTCTTTGAAAGAACTATATTTACCATTCAGGGCACACACATGTATGTTTGTAATATGCCGTCTTACAAAACTCAGTTGAATACAAGTTTTTTAATTTGGTTTTATATCTTTAACCGGACGGAATAAATTCTATTGACGCCCCATCACAAACACTTTAGGTTTGGCAAAATTTTAAGGCCGTATCCAAATTGATTATTCATATGAGAAAATTTTTAGTCGCATTTGCTTTGTTTAATAGTTTTGTGATCCACGCTCAATTCAAGCCTTCGGGTATTCTATTAAATATTAAAAATGCTAACACTAAAGCTGTAAAGGATCTTTCGTTAGTAAGTACCCGGGATAGCAACTATCCCGTTGAACTGACTTTTCAAACGCATACCTGCATTGGTATAAACCAGGAGGACAATAAATGGTATGTTCTTCCTTTAAGTGGAACTTCCGGCCAAATTAGTGCGAATACAAATTTGTGGATATTGCCTCAAAACCCGTTTTCAAAAGATAAGGCGTATTTGATCAAATTACCGGGAAGCGACTCCGTTATGGCCATGATAGAAAATGGCAGGTTAAAGGTAAAGGTGTATTCCAAAAAATTTGAGTTGCATACGGCTGAAGCCCGCCCTCATAGCGATTGTTTTAACAACCGCTATACCATCAACATACAAGGTGGCGATACCCTTGCAAACGCTTTAGCGGGCTTTTACTGGGGAACCATGTTACAATCGGTGGTAGAAAAAACTAAAGCAAAAAACTACCCTTATTCAAGCGGATACGTCATTAGCACATTAAACCCAGCCGCCTATGCCGGTTCTTATCCCGACGTCGATCACGAATTTCAAATAAAGGGGCGGCTTGCTTTTGGTTCCGATCTTGATATTAACATTGTGAAACGGATGATAGAGCTTCAGTTTAAATTAATGCAAGACGATCCTGAAGGACTATTTCGCAATCCATGTGCCGTTCAGCCTTCCGGCGAACGTGAATACCATGTACGCAGGAACAGCCAAAACAATAAAGTAAATGCCGATATGTTTCCATTAACCGGTAACATAGAAGTGCTTGAGGAATCGTTCCATTATTTTGAAGCCACCAAGGACACTGCCTGGCTCAATAAAAACATTGACAACCTTGAAAAAGCCGCTGCATTTACTATTTCAAACATTGACCAATATGGCCGTGTATGGTCTGATGTATATTATGAAGACCAGGTAATGAAAGACGGCCGGGAAACCATGTCGGGGGCATTGGCTGCCTATACCTTTCAATTGTTAGCGCAAATGGAAAATATTTTGAACCGGGGAGACAGATCAAATTACTACACCGGAATTTCAAAAAAAATAGCACAGCAATTGGTTCAGCCATCTCCACAAGGATTTTGGAACGAACAGGAACAACGGTTTGTAGATTGGGTAGATAGAAATGGGGTTGCACATAATCATATACACTTGTTGGCAAACATTCTGCCTGTGATGTTTGGATATGCAACAGAAGCCCAAACCCAGGCAGTAATAAAACTGGTCAATTCAAATTTGACCGAATTTCAAAGATTCCCCAGTTTTATTTCGGCTGATATTGCAGCTTATGACAAATACGAAATTGGTAATGGCGGCCCTTATGACCTTTGTGCCGCCGGACGTTATTGGTGGTGGGATGCTTCATACTGGAAATGGCGCAACAACAACGACATGCTTTATAAACAACTTAAAATGGTTGCAGTTGAAGCCATAAAAGATTCCTTTTATATGGGCGAAAGATATGATATGGACCATGTATATTATATTGATAATAAGGATTGGCATGGTGCAGAAAAGTATTATGAATATCCATGTGTTTATACATCGGTGCTTATAGATAATTTTTTAGGTATCCAACATTGTATAAATGCAGATTTATGCATCAAACCAAACCTTAATGGACATGGAACAATTGAATTTACAAATCCACTATATAATATACGTTATACAATTACTGCAAAAGGTTTTAAGCTAAAGAACTTATCGGACAGGCCACGGCGTTTTGTTGTTGACTTATCATCCGTTTTTAAAGAAAAGCAATTTAATCTTGTTACCATGTCAAAAAAAGAAATCATAAGTTCAAATGCTATAATTGTATTGTCAGCAAATGAAGAAGCAAGTTGGATTTTAAATAATAGTGAATAGAAAACTTTGGCTAACATTCGGTTTGGCAATATGGCGGGCAAAGACTTTATTCTCAACTTTTTTCGCTAATTCAACTTCAGTTCCAGGATACAAATACCTCCGGGCAATGCAATAAATAATAAACTTTTATTTATAAATTTAGGTCGGTCACGGGGCTGACGATTTCCAAATGACGCATATCGCCAAGTCTTAGTCGTTGTAGGTCATTTCAAACAGATCGTGAAATTTTAATTTGACATATTATTATTTTCTTCTGCCCAGGTAACTTTTATATTTCATAAAATACATTACATGACAAAAAGAAAACCATTACGACCGGTAGTTATTTTTTTGGCTGTTATCTCATTGCTGCTTGTTTCCTACAAACAACCGGGGCGCGGGCTTACTGATGGTATAACGCAGATGAAAATTACCGATGCTTTTTGGGCGCCAAAGTTTGAAACCTGGCGGAAAACAACCTTGAATGATGTGTTTGACAAATTTGAAGGAAAATACAATCCCCGGGAAAGCACAAACCTGGAATGGCAAAAACCGGGAGCTACCTGGAATGCTTTTAAAAATTTCGACCTCGTTGCTGAAGGCAAAAGAGGCATTGACAAACACGATGGGCCGCCCTGGTATGACGGCCTTGTGTATGAAACTATCCGGGGTGCTGCGGATTTCCTGGCAAGATATCCTGATGAGCAGATGGAAAAAAGGATCGACGGCTATATTGACAGAATTGCGGCAGCGCAGGCAAGCGACCCTGATGGATACATCAATACTTACACTGAACTGGTAGAGCCTGACCATCGCTGGGGCTTTAACGGAGGTTTACAACGCTTACAGCATGATGTTTATAATGCAGGCATGCTGGTGGAAGCTGGTGTACATTATTATAAGGCAACAGGAAAAATAAAACTGCTGGATGTTGCTGTTAAGTTTACCAACTACATGTACCAGGATATGGGCCCTTCCCCGAAAAAGAATATAGTGCCGGCGCATTCCGGCCCGGAGGAGGCAGTAATAAAATTATATTGGCTGTTTAAACAGGAGCCCGCATTAAAAACCAAAATGAGCGTACCTGTTGAGGAAGATCATTATTATGCGCTGGCAACGTTTTGGCTGGAGAATAGGGGACATCATATTGGGCTTCCTTTATGGGGCACATGGGGCAACGACTCCGCCGAGCACTGGATCAGGTCGAAAAAATATAATGACCCGAAATATGGTGACCATCGCCGGCCAAGCTGGGGTGATTATGCACAGGATTCTATCCCGCTGTTAGAACAAAAAACCATTGAAGGGCATGCGGTGCGTGCCACGCTGCTGGCAACGGGGCTTGCCACTGCAGCCATTGAAAATAAAGATCCCCGCTATATTCAAACTGCCGGGAATTTGTGGAACAATATGGTGGGTCATCGAATGTTTGTTACCGGTGGCGTAGGCGCCATTGCAAATGATGAAAAGTTTGGTTCAGATTTCTTTCTTCCAAATGATGCTTACCTGGAAACTTGTGCCGCTGTTGGTGCGGGATTTTTTAGCCAGCGCATGAACCAGTTGATGGACGACGGAAAGTATATGGATGAATTTGAGCGGGTGCTGTATAACAATGTGCTTACCGGAATTTCCGAAGATGGTGATCATTATACTTATCAAAATCCTTTAATAGCAGAGCATCATCACCGTTGGGAGTGGAATGGATGCCCCTGTTGTCCCCCGATGTTTTTAAAAATGGTTTCGGCAATACCGGATTTTATTTATCGCTATGAGCCTGGTGCATTGTATGTCAATCTTTTTGTAGGCAACGAAATTACCCTGACGCATAACAACCAAAAGATCGCCCTGAAGATGAATACGAAATATCCATGGGACGGTACAATAAGTTTGAAAGTTTCTCCGGAAACTGCAACCCGGTTATCCATTAAAATACGTATTCCCAATTGGGCGCTTGGCACCGAAAATCCTTTTGGGCTATACCAGTCCAACTTAAAACAACAGGCTGCGCTGAAAGTGAATGGTAAGCCTGTAAAACTTGTGCCGGTAAAGGGATATGTTATCCTCGACAGAACATGGCAAAAAGATGATGAAATTCAATTGGAGCTACCCATGCAACCAAGATTTATTAATGCCAGCAACGAAGTGAAAGTGCTAAACGGACAGGTAGCTATCGCATCTGGTCCGATCGTGTATAGTTTGGAGGGAAATAAAAACCCAGGTTTGGATAAACTAAAAATTGACGCCAATACTCCCATGCACATTTCCTTTAACCCTGGCTTACTGGACGGCATAAACGAAGTAACAGGAACTGCCATCAACGACAGCAATGAAAAAGTAACGTTCCATGCCATTCCTTATTTTGGTATTGGAAACATACAACCCGGGGACAAATATGCAATTTGGGTAAAAAGAAATTAGCCCTTGCTAAGTCTATTCAAAGTGGTACAAGCAAACTATAAACATTAAACCAATTATATGGAAGATCATTACAGTTCTTTACCAAAAACCGAGGACGAATATTTGCAATCAAGAGTTCTGGATCAAATCAAATGGTATGACAAAGAAAATTCTCGTAATAAAAAATGGTTTTTACGTTTGAAAATAACTGAAATTACCCTGTCTCTTTGCGTACCTTTCCTGGCAGCTTATATAACAAGTGCAGATAGTCCTCTAAAAGTGATTGTAGGCATTTTAGCAATTGTAGTGGCAGCAATTGCCAGCATAATAACCTTAATTAAGTTCCAGGAAAACTGGCTTGAATATAGGACAGTTGCAGAATCATTAAAACTGGAAAAATTCCTTTTTCTATCTAAAGCAGGTCCTTATAAAGATAGCACCTCTCCCCTTCCATTGTTTGTTGAGAGATTTGAAGGCCTAATTTCAACCTCAACAAAAAAATGGGTAAGCTATATTTCTAAAAAAGAAACAGAAAATAAAAAAACGGAATAACCTGCAACAAATAATTTATAATATTATATGCGCTAAGAAGCACGAACCGCCAATTGGGACGCAACTTGACTTAATTGATGAATACCAGCTTAGCTTTCAGCCAACTGTTTTAGGAAGCGGTTTGCCGTTATTTAAAAACATCAGTGATAGAGTTAATCTTAACCTCTTAAAAACAAAAACTTTTGTTTGTGGCGCAGTAACTCTTTACTATGAGCTGGTAAAAAAATAATTGCATAGAAAAACGATACAAATTGCTGTATAACTCCAACGCATATACGAAATAGAAATGGAGTAAATGTATGTATGCAACTCATCGCCCACAATAAAATCAGGACGTGCTTATTTACCAATCAACCACAGATCCGTCCAGGAAATTATACGTTTCCGGATTTTTCCAGTCGTGCCCGATCTTATCTTTTATCTGCTCTTCATCAAGTTCAATTCCAAGCCCGGGGCCTTTTGGAATCATTACTGTTCCGTCTTTTTGTAATATAAACGGATTCTTCAAATAACCTTCCCCAAGACTTACCTGTTCCTGCACCAGGAAATTTGGAATGCTGGCAGCCAGGTGTAATCCCGATGCGAGAGAGATCGGGCCCATTGGATTATGGGGCGCTATAGGTATGTAATAGGCTTCGGCCATACCAGCGATTAATCTTCCTTCTGTGATACCTCCTGCATGACAGAGATCCGGTTGTATAATACCGACCGCCTTTTTTTCAAGCAGCTCGCGGAAACCCCATTTGGTAAATATTCTTTCTCCGGCAGCTATTGGCAAATGCGTGCCACGTGCTATATCCACCATGGTATCTACATTTTGCGCCTGGCAGGGTTCTTCAATAAACATTGGTTGATAAGGCTCCAGTTCTTTGATAATAACCTTTGCTGTTTGTGGCGAAATATTACCATGAAAATCTATCCCTATATCCATGTCTGGCCCGGCTGCATCGCGGAGTGCGGCAAAACTATCCACTGCATGTTTAATAAACCTTGGGTTTTCCACAATGTTTGCCGGATGTTCATGGGCCAGTCCTGTCTTAATTACGGTATATCCTTCCGCTTTTCTTTTTTTAATATCATCAGGGGTAGCTGCACGGCCATACACACGTACCCGGTCCCGCGTAGGCCCGCCAAGCAATTCATACACGGGCACATCCAGCAGCTTACCTTTTATATCCCATAATGCCTGGTCGATACCACTTAATGCACTGGTTAAAATCGGACCGCCGCGGTAAAACGCGTGACGGTAAATGGCCTGCCAATGATGAACAATATGCCTGGGATCTTTACCAAGGAGGTAAGGTTCGATTTCCTGTATAGCCGTTTTTATCGTGAGCGCACGGCCTTCCAGTAGTGGTTCGCCCAAACCTACCACACCTGCATCCGTATGTATCTTCAAGAAGATCCAGCGTGGTTTGATAAGAAATGTTTCAAGGCGCGTAATCTTTACTTCGGTTCTTTTAGGCGTTTTTGCCGGCTGCCCGGCATAAGAAGACAAAGGTAAAGTTACCCCTGCACCAATTGCACCTAAAACAGATTGTATAACGGTACGCCTTGACATACCTGGTTTTCCGGATGATGCTGTCATAATGTATAAATTAAATTTTTAGAATGTGTTGGAATATTTGACCATTGACGATTGACCATCGACCATTGACCATTCAATGTCGTTAACTTAAACGAATAGTTTTTTTGTAACAAGCATTGGTTCTTTAATCATCATCGTCCCCGCCTGGGCGGGGCTCCCTTGTACTGTAGGATTTCTATTCAGCCTCCCTTAAGTAAACGACATTGATTGACTATTCACAAATAAGCCGTTCGAATATGATTTACATGACATGCTAAGCATTTTCTCAATCTCCCAAAGCATCGCATTAGCGTTAAGTTAATACTGTCATGTATTGGCTTAAGTCCCATGGGGACTATATATTGGTAGAAAACAATGTACCATATCCATCTGCGTGCCGTAGGTACGCCATGTCTGCGCGCCATTAAACATATAGCGTACCTACAGCACGCCGCCTACCTCCTTATATTTCTCTACCAATATTTTGTACCTAACGGCACAAGTCTATAACGCCGCTGAAACCTTTGCGTTATTCATTTTTACATTTTACAAACAAAGTTTTAGACTGTTGCCCTGGCAGGGTTTTCACAGCATGCTCTAAACCTATAAAACTCTTGTCTTGAAACCCTGATGAATAAAACGCTACACATTTTTTTCTGGCTCTATTTGATTTACAAAAGGCTCTACAAGCAAAGTATTACTACCGCCAATTTAAACTGCCTTAGAGGTCGGGGTTTCGCATTAACAGTATAATAATTCAAAGATTTCTATTGCGAAAACCCCGCCTGGACAGAAAACGAAAATCGAAAATCGTCAATCGTCAATGGCCAATGGTCAACAACTTCAGTTTTTATCAAGGCCGAATAATTGTTCCATCTCTTTTGCGCACCTGCCAGTTTGATTTGGTGGTAATAGGATATTTCGCCGCTTCCTTTTCATTTATATCAACACCATGGCCAGGCGCTTCATTCACATACATGTAGCCGTTTTTCATGGTAGGGCAACCGGTGAAAATAGTTTGCAGTTTCTCAGAAAAATGCACGGCTTCCTGGATACCAAAGTTCCAAATCGTAAGATCAATATGCGCGTGGCAGGAATGACCAACAGGAGAAACATCGCCGGGCCCGTGAAATGCAGTCCTGACATTGAAATATTCGCCCAGCCGCGCAATTTTCATAGCTGGTGTGATACCGCCCACCTGTGAAACGTGCACCCTGATAAAATCAAACCACTGATTTACCATCGGCAGTTTAAATTCATTGATATTATTAAACAGTTCGCCCATGGCAATAGGCACCGAAGTACTCATCCGCAATTGTTTAAACCACTCCTGGTTTTCCGGTGAAAAAGGATCTTCTATAAAATAAGGATGATAGGGTTCAAGTTGCTTGATCATATTGATAACATCCATAGGTTGTACCCTTTCATGCACGTCATGCAATAATTCAACTTCCTCCCCGCAAACCTTACGCACCATTTCAAACATTTTTGGCACAGCCCTTAGATATGCCTGCTCATCCATAAATTGATCATTTTCATAACCAAAACCTGCTTCTTTAAAATCCGGTTTCTTTTGGGCACTTGCGCCTGGTCCGCCATAGCCGCCCTGCTGAATGCGCACATGCCGGAAACCCATGCCCATATATTTTTGAACATCAGTGGCCACTTCTTCCGGTGATTTTCCATTGGCATGTTCGTAACAGTCTACTGCAAACCTGCTCTTGCCACCCAGCAATTGGTAAATGGGCATATTGGCACGTTTGCCTTTTATATCCCACAGCGCTTCATCCATTCCGCTGATAGCATTGTTCAGTACGGGACCATTTCGCCAGTAAGAACTAACATAAAATGAGTTCCACATATCTTCAATATTGTCCACATCCTTGCCGATACAAAATTCTGCCAGGTAGGTATTGATGGCCGTTACCACAGCAGCAGCCCGTTGCGTGAATGTGGCGCAGCCCAATCCGTACAATCCTGGTTCAGTGGTTTCAATTTTTACCACGATCAGGTTGATCCTTTCCGGTGCAGTGGCAATTGCCTTAACGCTTTTTATTTTTACCGGCGGCATACCGGCATTGTATCGGCTTGGTACCGGTGGCGCCTGCGGTCGCGCAAAGGAGGGTGCCAGCAATCCTGCGGAGCCAAGCGCCAGCATTTTCATCAAATTGCGGCGGCCCGTTTTAAATTCAGTTTCTTCGTTTTTCATGATGTGTGAACGTTTTAATTATAGTAATTGATTGAGTTTTACTTTTTCAACCTTTCGCGTAAGCAAATGAATGATGGTCCATGCCACCAGGTAGGTAAAACCGCAGATAGTGAACAATAAGTTATAACCTGCGGTGATGTTTCCAGATGCTTTGTAGGAGTCTAATAAACTACCTACTAATATCGGGAACAAGATACCTCCCACTGCGCCCGCCATACCGCCAATGCCAACCACAGAGCTTACGGCTTCTTTTGGAAACATATCCGACGCAGTAGTAAATATATTAGTGGCCCACGCCTGGTGCACTGCCACGGCTATGCTTATCAATATCACCGCCATCCACGCACTGGTAGCAAACTGCGCCAGGATAATTGATATTTCCATTAAAGCGAAAATGAACAATACCCTTTTCCTCGCTTTCAATACAGGCCAGCCTTTTTTTATCAGCCACGATGACAAATACCCGCCTCCAAAACTGCCTATTGTTGTAGCCGCATAAATGATCATTAGCTGCAGGCTGGGTTTCTTAAGATCAAGGCTAAAAGTGGACGAGAAATACGAAGGCAGCCAAAATAAAAAAAACCAGTAAATAGGATCGATTAAACCTTTGCCCGTGATGTAAGCCCATGTTTGCGGAAAGCTGAACAGTTTTATCCATTTAACAGGTTTCTTTTGTTGCGTCATATCTTTCTCTTCATCCTGCCCATTTATGATAAGCGCATACTCAGCTTCCGTTAGTCTCTTTTGCTTTGCAGGAGTAGCGTAGAACCTCCACCAGAAAATAAGCCATACAAAACCTAAAGCGCCGGTAATGAGAAACACTTCCTGCCATCCGTAGCTTTGTAAAATAAAAGGTACAATCAATAACGCCGCCACCACGCCCACACTGGTACCCATATTAAATAATCCTGTAGCCATTGCCCGCTCTTTATCAGGAAACCACTCTGCTACTGTTTTCATGGCAGCAGGATAATTGCCTGCTTCGCCCAATCCAAGGCCCACCCGTGCAACGCCAAAACCAAAAGCGCTTTTTGCAAAAGCATGCAGCATGCCGGCAATGCTCCAAAATACAATAGTGATAGCATAACCCAACTTTGTTCCAATCTTATCAATTACCCATCCAAGAGAAATTAAACCAACAGCATACGAAGCAGTAAATGCCATAACGATGTGGGCGAAATCAGTTTCTGTCCAGCTAAATTCTTTTTCAAGAATAGGCTTGAGAAGGCCGATTATCTGGCGATCCAGGTAATTAATAGTAGTGGCAAAAAATAAAAGTGTAACGATTATCCAGCGGTAATTTTTGATCTTTCTTACAGGCATTCCGCAATCTTTTTAGGTCGGTATAAATAAAAATAAGTGTCTGGTGGAGGGGCAGTCGTCAATGGTCAATGGTCAATGGTCAATCGTCAACATCAACCATTCAGTTCATCGCTCACATATTTCTCATAAATAATTTTCTGACCCGTAATTGCCGCTCTTTCAACCAGGTCTGCTGCAACAAAAGTTGCTCTATCAGAAAGACCCAATTCTTCCAATGCAAGTTTGTAAAGGCCAAATAAATTTTTGGCGCTACATAAAAACAAAGGGCGTCCTGGTTGTTTTAAAAGATCATTTAATTCGCTCCCGATCAGTAAGCCACTTAAATAAAAAGCATTCTGGGTTTTATTCAACAGGTTAAACAACTGGTTGGTGCGCACGGTGAACAAACTGTTCAGGATACCTGATTCACGGGAATTTCTTACTCCCGTTTTAAAAGCTTGTATATCTGATGCAGATGGTTCATGCTCATTATGCATTTTTACAGAATCTTTTAAAATGCTGTAGTTGCCTGTAACCTGGTACATTTCGCCTGTCATATAGGTTTTAAAATCGACCAGGTAGCCATCTTTAATGTAAACGTGTTTTGAATGCGTACCCGGAAAAATAATAATCGCTTCTTTGGGTTGACTATTCCTGTCCATAAGTAACGACCAGATGCCAATCAATTGTGTTTCTTCTCCGCGCATTACATCATGATCGCTCTGCACACCTGATATCAACATGATCTTATGGGGAAAATTCTCCTGTACTCCAAAAATCCTGCTTCTTACCTGGCTGCCATCCAGGCGAAAAGGAAGATCCGCATACGGTACATCTTCAATGCCAATAGAAGACGAGGCCATACCGGAAATGAGTACAGGAGTATTTTCCAGATCAATAGCTGTTTTCTTTGACAAGCTCTTGATCTGCATCAGCAGTTTTTCATGGAATAATCTATTCTTTGTGATCCCTTTAGGCTCGTAGTTGCCGCTTTGCCAGTTACGGTGAATACCGGATATTCCATCTGGCGACTGAATTTCATCAATGAATTCACCCGACACCAGGCTGTATAAACCCAGGCGGAACGAAGATGTTCCCCAATCACAGCCTAATAAATAATTTTCCATTCAATGAAATCTAGATGAATAAACCCTAATTGAAAGGTTGAAAGGTGTAGGGTTTAAGGTGTAAGGCGTAAGGTGGAGGGTGTAAGGCGGTAACAACCGCAAGTAACCTTTAAACCGTAAACCTTTAACCGTCAACCTTACACCGTCTTCCGCTATTTATCCCACCAAACAGGTGTATTAAGATCATTTGGCCCCTGTATGGCAACTGCTGCATCCAGGTTAGCCTTATTCACAATTGTTTCATTATCCGGGTAAGGCATGCGCCTGATAAAATTGCCGGTGATCTCAGAACCCGGGTAAGGAGTTTTCGTCAAAGCAGGGAAACCGCTTCTCCTGAAATTCGCCCATGTTTCGCTTCCGTTCATAAATGATGCTACCCAATATTGCGTGTTGATTTGTTCGAGTGCTCTTGTGGGATCATACGGATGAGCGGTCATATAAGTGGCAATGTCCGTTTCTGTAATTGCGGCCGCTGATCCATAATCAGCCATCTGGCGCATATGGGCCTCTACGCCTGATTTATAAAGCGCTGCTGCGTCACCGGTAGCCCATGTTCTTACCACGGCTTCTGCCAGCAGCAGTTGTGTTTCGGCAAAGGTCACTATGTATTCTGGCGCAGTAAGGGCCAGTATTGTATTAAGGTTTACTTGCGAATAATCATACAGGCTAACCACGCCATTGGCAGCAAACGTATTTTTAATGGATACATCATCATAACCCATGGGCATTCCTATTTGTTTGGTAGGATCAGAAGTGGTTTTTATAGGTACCTGGTCCGCCCCGGAAGTAGCGCCTGGCGCACGTACGGCAATACCTACCAGCCTTGGGTCATTGTTTGTTTTCAGAAAATCGAGAAAAGGTTTTGCGATATAAAAATTGGCTTTTTCACGGGCTGTTAAATGCACCGCAATCCAGTTATTGTACAACGAGGTATGACGGATAACGGCATTGTCTCTATTTGTCTGCATCAGCCCGCCGGCGACCGCTTTTGCCACATAGGTCTTTGCCACATCCGGCGCCACTTTGGATAAACGCATCGCAGCCCTTAGTAACAATGAATAACCAAACTTTTTCCATTGTTCTATATTTCCCCCATAAATAATATCATTGGCAGAACTAGGTTTGGAAGCATCGAGCGCAGCAGTGGCTTCATCCAACTCTTTCAGGATGTCTTTATAAATATCTTCCTGCTTGTCGTATTTAGGATAACTGATCCCGCTAATAAACCCTTGTCCGGCTTCTGAATAGGGGACATCGCCATAAGTATCCGATAAGATCATAAAAGTATGCGCCTTCCATATCCTGGCCTGGTTATACAGGTTACTGCGTACGGCCACTTCCTTTGTTTTTTCAATGACATCCATGTTCTGTTTTAAAACATTCTGGTAAAAATTGGTCCACACAAGAGGGGAGTTAGCCGTGTTTTTAATATTGTAATTTCCGCCGGACAATGAACTTCCAAAAGGAGTAACGATCTGCTGTACGATGGGGAAATTATAGCATAGCATCCCCAGTGTTCCGAAATTATCGGGATACACAGTAAGGATGACCGCATCGTTCATTACGATTTGCGGATCCAGCGCAGTAGGGTCAACCTTATTGATATTAAGTTCTTCAAATCCTTTGTCACAGCTTACCAACAGCATAGTTGCCGCAAGCACATGAGTAAGATATTTTTTATATTGTTGCATAAAATATTTTTTAATTGAGTTTATAATTTTAAATCAATTAGAATTTGATATTCAGGTTAATGCCAATGCTCCTTGTTGGCGGTACTGCAGTCCAGAAATCAAGACCTGTTTCATTGTCAGAAATATTCGCTGTATTTTCCGGGTCCATATTTTCTGTCCATTTTTTCAATATGGCCACGTTATTGGCTACGCCACTAAGTTTTAATCCCTTTATAAATTTCCAGCTCTTAACATATTTCGTGAAATCATATCCCAGTGTGATCTGGCGTAATTTCCAGAAGCCCGAATTGAAGACCCAGTATTCATTTACACCCAGTACATTAGGTGTTTCATAAAATGGTTGAATATTAGTGCGGGTAGTATTAACTCCTCCATCGGGATTAACGCCATTACCAATTACATATCCTTCTGCACGCCCAACCAGTGTTCTTTTCTGTAATCCATGACGTAAGGCATTCTGATTTGAACCTGCAATCATTTTTGCACCCAGTTTGAAATCGATCAATACAGATAGGGACAGTCCTTTATAATTAAATGTATTGGTGATACCGCCGAAGTATTTTGGCAATACATTTCCAACATATTGAGGCACTTCGTTGCGCATAGGCTTGCCGCTGGCTTTATCAAACACCTGGTTCCCGCTTTTATCTCTCAGGAACAGGTAAGTATATAAAGCACCAATGGGTTTGCCTACTACTTGTCTCAAAATGCGGCCGCCGCCATTTGATACATTTATCGATGTATCTGCAGCATTAGGACCCAATTGAAGAACCTCGGAAGTATTATACGATCCATTAAGAATCATATCCCATTTAAATGATTTCGTCTGTATAGGTACAACGTTTAACATCATTTCAACACCCTGGTTCATACTTTTACCCACATTGATCAGCTTGCTGGTATAGGAGGATGCATCGGATGTCAATATGCCCAGTATCTGGTCTTTCGTGATTTTATAATAATAAGAGAGGTCTATGTTCAACCTGTTATTAAACATTTTTAGTTCAACGCCCACTTCTGTTTCTGAGGTCCTTGAGGGCTTAAGGTCAGGATTTGGAACCTGTGTTCCGTTGATCCCGCCGATGGGCACCGTGGCACCGGCAGGATTCGGATAAAGGTTATTATTTACTGAATAATACAACACATTTGAATAGGGTGCAACGCTGCCATCAGAACCCACTTCTGCATAGGCTAATCTTAATTTGCCAAAATTTATCCACGAAGGCATAGTAAGCGCCTCGGAAAATATAAAGCTGGTGCTAACAGAAGGATAGAGAATATTATTATGTTCAGGCGCCAGTGTAGAGAACCAGTCGTTTCGCCCGGTTATATTCAAATATAAAAAACTCCTGTACGACAATTCAAGGGCGCCATACAACGAATTCACTTTTTGTTCTATTTTGGTATAAATAGGATCTTTAACCCTTCCGTTTTGAACAGTGTACAGGCCCGGTATGATAAAATCCGTTGCTAACACGCTATTGTATTCCATCTTCTTGTACATCTGGTTTCCGCCCGCTGTTACGTCAATCCCAAAGTCTCCTGCCTTATGGGTGGCCCCTATGAGGAAATCATAATTCCTTTCCCGGAAACGGCGTATGTCCTGTGTAAATGATCCGTTAACAAATCCGGATGGCGCGGCAGGTATCGGCGCATAGCCGTTAGGGATATTATAATCCTGGTAACGTGTGTACATATCCTGTGCGATGCGTCCCTGTGCATATAACCATGGCAGGATCTGGTACTTCAAAGCAATATTCCCAAGGGTCCTGTCCCTCACAATATTTTCTTTCCGGTAATTCGTAGAATAATATGGATTGTTCCTAACCAGGAACCTTGCCATTACAAATTCATTTCCATTGGGCAATACCTGGTTTTGTTCAAGCCCGTCAAATGGCATTGAATTGGCCAGGGTATACAATACCGTTGGAGTTGCCATATCCTGTGTATTTACCTGTGGCGGATTAGTATTTCTTTCATTTGAATAATTTACATTTCCAAACACCGTGAGCTCCTTTGTGACGTTTTGGGTAAAGCCAAGGTTTATTGATCTGCGGTTGAATTTAGAGTTGGGAATAATGCCCTTGTTGTCTGTATTGGCAAGCGAAAGACTGAAACCACCTTTATCACCTGAAGTTGACAAAGTAACTGTATTGGTAAGATTGGTGCCGGTATTGTAGAATTTTTTATACCTGTCATAGACGGGTTCATAAGGAAATGTTTTACCGTCAAATAAAACCTGCGTCATGCCCGGTTGAAATTTTTCACCAAAGCTCCATACGCCTGATTGAGGAAATGGCGTAGTGGGGCGCACACCTCCCTCACCCTGGCCATATTCATATTGAAAATCGGTGAAGTCAAGCGGAGTATCTGTAGTGTAATTAATATTATAGTCTACTCCTACGCCTTTACTCGCACTCTTACTTTTTGTAGTAATCATAATCACGCCATCTTTTGCCCTATATCCATAAAGCGCAGAAGCCGCTGCGCCCTTAAGAACAGTCATTGCTTCTATATCATCAGGATTAATGCTGGCCAAGCCATCTCCGCCATCACTGCTATTTACCTGCCCGGCCCGGGGGCCGCTAACGCCGATTCCATAAGTAGCATTATCCATCGGAACGCCATTAAGAACGATCAGTGGAGCATTTACAGGACTGAAAGAAGACTGGCCGCGGATGCGTACTTTAACCGATCCGGCCGGGCCGGTACCCATTGTAGTTATATTTACACCCGCCATTTTTCCCTGCAGCCCGCTCATTACATTGGGTGTGCGGTTGGTGGCAATCTGGTCGTTGTTTACGGTTGCCGTGGCATAGCCGAGTTTCTTCACTTCTTTTTTAATGCCCAATGCCGTTACAACGACCGTCTGCAGGCTATCTGCATTGGCCTGCAGTATAACGTTAACGGCTGTACGCCCGTTTAAAGGAATATTTTGTCCAACATAACTCACATGAGAAAACTGTAAGGTAGCTTTGGACGAGACATTTATGCTAAAGCTCCCCGTCTCATCCGAGGTAGTGCCCTGTTTTGAACCGGCTACTTTAACGGTTACGCCTGAGATGGGTTCACTGAGCGGTGTGGTGACTTTACCAGTCACCGTTATATTTTGCGCAAACACCGCGGTTTGACAAAATAATAGCAGCAGGAGAATTAGTTTTGATGATTTTTTCATCGCAATCGGTTTTAAATTGGTTAGATAATAGAAGCAGTTTTTTTATGTTTAAGATCACTGAAAGAATACGGCTACCAGTTATGGATAGCCCCATCCGGACTTTGTAATATTGGGTGAGGAAATTTGGTGTTGGAAGTGATCTCCATTATAAACGTCGCTTTTTTTGGATCGAACTTTACACCCAGGCCCGGGGCGGGGTTCAGGTATAATTTTCCATTTTTAAAAAGGAGATAATCTTCATTGAAATAAGCCGGATGTTCCGGCTCTCCACCGCCCAGTTCCATTAAACAGCGCGAGGGGCTGCTGGACCCCAATACATGTACCAGTGCCGCAGTAGAAAGCGGGCCCGTGAAATGTGGTATCATCCCCACATAATGGGTTTCGCACATGGAGGCGATTTTTTTAAGTTCAGTAAGTCCGCCTGTATTGGGCAATGTAACGCGTGTGTAATCGATCAGCCTGTTTTCAATCAGTTCATTGGTATCCCAGCGATCGCCAAATTGTTCACCAACCGCGATAGGCACTTTGGTCAACTGCCGCACAGTTTTATATACACCGGGGTTTTCGGAACGTACAATGTCTTCAATAAAATAAGGTTCCAGCGATTCCAAAGCGCTGCAGATCTTTATGGCTTCCGTCATATCAAAACGCGTATGCAGGTCGATGGCCCATTTTCCACCACCGCCCACAGCACCATCTATTCGCTTGCAAAATTCAATTGTCTTTTTAGCGTTCTCATAAAAATCAAATCTTGCTTCACCGCTTCCGCCGGTAGGCCCTATGCGGTAAGCACGCAGGCCGGCTGCAATACAATCCTGCGCCCTGCCTTCTTCTGTAGTTGCTTTGGAGGCCCTGAAGCCAGTGGCATAGCATTCTACATATTCACGGGTAGACCCGCCCAACAGATCATAGACAGGAACACCGAGTGCCTTCCCCTTTATATCCCAGAGCGCCATTTCAAGCGCACCTAATGCATGCAGTTTTTCGCGGCCCGGCGGGTAGAACATACCACGGTACAGATTTTGCCAGATATGTTCTATTCTGAAGGGATCCTGGCCTATCATCATCTGGGCGCATTGTTCGATCATGTCTTTTGATCCGCCCTCACCGATGCCAATAATGCCCCCATCGGTTTCAATTTCTACAATACCCCTTGCCTGGTTAAACAATGGTTTGTTGTAGCCGGGAGCACTGTAGTACCTGATTTTAGTAATGAGAAGTTTTGAAGCGGCAATATTCAGTGTTTTTGCATTTGCCTTCAGCAGCGGGAATCCGCTAATTAATGCCGCCGAACTCCAGGCAGCGGTTTGTAAAAACCTTCGTCTTTTCATATAGTCAGTATTGGTTTGATTTTAAAAGCAATGGTTTAAGGATTAAGCAAAATTGGTTTAAGGATTAACCAATTTTGGTTTAACGATTAACCAAAACAAGCCAAAAAAATAAACCGGCAAATTCTTCCCGGTTTTTAAGAACCCTTTTTATTATCCCTTTCTTTGAAATTTTAGTCGCTGCTTATTGCCGGAATCCGGATTATATTCGACTGGTTTGATGCAAATCATTTAGCAAATCCTACATAAATATTGAAATTAAAAATTGAAATTCCAAATTTTATTAAAAAAAGAATTGCGCAACGCTGGTATTTTATGAACCTTTTGTTACGCCTTTTTTATAAAATAAATTGATAAAATCACTTTTTCATTCTTGAAGATTCCCGCTTGATAAGGTTGGCATCGAACAGCATGCCGTGCGTTTTCTCCTGCGGGTTTTCCATTTTTTTTACCAATATATCCACCGAAGCTTTTCCAATGTTTTCCATGTCCTGCATCACATACGTAATGGGACAGGCATACAAATCAAAAACTTCCGCTTGCCCAAAACTTACGATAGCAAGGTCCGCAGGCACTTTAATACCTAGCCGGTTTATATATTTTAAGCCATTTACGGCAAGGCTGTAGGTAGAAAAGATGATGGCATCAACGGGAAAATCAGCCGACAACATTTTATCGATTGCGGCTTCCACTTCTGTTTTGGCATTAGTGAATTCTACTTCCTGCAACCATTTTTTCTTAAAGGGTAACCGGTGTTTTTTAAGCGCATCCCTATACCCTCTTATTCTCTCCTGCATATGAAACATCTTCGATTTATATGCAATCAATCCAATACTTTTATATCCCATTTCAACAAGGTGGGCACCTGCATCAAATGCAGCTTTATAGTTATTTGTCGAAACAAAATCAGTTTTTATTTCCGGAAAATACCTGTCTAATAAAACAAAAAGAATATTCTGTTCGATTAAATCGTATATCTGTTTTTTTGAATTTTCAGTAGAAACAATTATGAACCCGTCGACCTGTCTATTGATCAATACATTGATCAAATCCATGGATTTAGCAGCATCTTCATCTGAGCTTCCATAAATTACGGTATACCCGTAGTGCCTTGCCTGGTTTTCTACAATGCGTGCAATATTGGCAAAAAAAGGATTAGAAATGTCAGCGATTACAAGCCCAATAGTAAAACTTTTTCCACTTCTCAAACTTTTTGCCAGGTGATTGGGCTGGTAATTCAGATCCTTTGCAATTTGGAGTATTTGTTCAGCTTTTTCTTTTCTTACCCGGTTTTTTCTGCCTTTTCCATTAAGCACATACGATACCAGCGTTGCAGATACACCGGCTTTAAGTGCAATATCTTTTAGAGAAATTTTTTTCTTGTGAACCACTTGTTTGATTAGTTACAATTTAAGATGCGGAAATAGTAAATATCATTGGCTAAGAAAGTTGATAATACTTAGTGTGTTTAAAATGTTATTGATAGAATCTCAGCAATCGGAGATTGTCAAAAATACTTTTAGAATACCCGATGGAGTTAGTGCTATGTCAATATTGATTTGTCGGATAAAACTCCCGGTGAGCCACCCCCAATAGCCCCAATGGGTGACTCACCGGCAGTTTTTTGCAAAGTGAGTCCCCATTTATAATTAACATAATACTACTTTTAAAAATGCTTTAGGTCAAATATAATCAGAATTACAATTTGGTGAGTATATTAATCCGTTGGATGCCCCCGGATATGAACAGGCAGTTTGGGGATGGTTGCTGCATACCAATGTAGGAAAGAACCGGCTAAAAAAAAAGGATTGTGATTGAAGTTTGATAAAAGCTAAGCAATAGCTTTACAGTGCATCCCGGATAGTAATTACAGTCGACGAACATGTATTAGAATTTATATGCCATAAAAAAAGGGGGAAGAATAATTTTTCAAATAACCTTTATTAAAAAAAACACCATTGATTACCTATAAAATTATTGCAAAAGCAATCCTTCTTGTAACTGTTATTGGTTTAATGCAAAACAGCTTTTCTCAAACTTCTTTTAAACCTGTTGATTTGCGTTGTGAATATCTTACTATGCCCATTGGTATAGATGCACCTCAACCCAGGTTTTCCTGGAAAATGAGTGATCATCAACCCGGTGCTAAACAAACGGCCTATCAAATTTTTGTTGGTACAGATTCTTTTCAACTCCTAAAAGGTAAGGCGGATATGTGGCAATCCAACAAACAACCTGTTGATGTAAACCTTGTAACTTATAAAGGAAAAGCGCTGCAACCTTTTACAAAATACTATTGGAGGATTGACATTTGGAACAAGAGCAATCTTAAAAACAATCATATTGAAATATCAGGTTTTGAAACTGGTATGATGAGTATGAAAAATTGGCAAGGGGCATGGATCAGTGATAATGAAGGCATGGAATTTAAACCGGCCCCATATTTCCGAAAAACATTTGTGCCGGTAAAAAAAATAAAAGCTGCAAGGGCTTACATCGCAGTTGCGGGCTTATATGAATTAACAATCAATGGCCAAAAAGTGGGTGATCATCGATTAGACCCGATGTACACTCGTTTTGACAGGCGTACACTATATGTGGCTTATGATGTTACCCGCCAAATAAAAGAGGGTACTAACGTGGTGGGTGTGCTATTAGGCAATGGTTGGTATAACCATCAATCAACGGCTGTATGGAATTTTCACAAAGCGGCATGGCGGGCCCGTCCTGCATTTTGTATGGACCTTCGAATAATCTATACTGATGGCAGTACCGAAACGATCGTTTCAAACACTCAATGGAAAACATCACTTAGTCCAGTGACGTTTAACAGCATCTATACTGCAGAACACTATGATGCCAGGCTGGAACAACGGGGCTGGGATGAACCTGGTTTTAATGACTCTAATTGGAAAGCTGCAACTTACAGGCCTGCCCCATCAAATAATATTGTAGCACAGCTTTTACAACCGATCAGGAATGTAGAAGAAATATCAAGCCGCAGCGTCAATAAAATCAATGATACAACGTATGTTTTCGATCTCGGAAGGAATATTTCAGGTGTGAGTCAAATTAGTCTGGCAGGAAAAGCAGGTACAGTTATACGGTTGAAACATGTAGAACGGTTGTATAAGAATGGACGTGCAGACATGTCCAACATTGATGTGCATTATCGCCCCACAGATAGCCTGGACCCATTCCAGACTGACATATTTATTCTGAAAGGGAAAGGTGAAGAAAGATTTATACCAAGATTCAATTACAAAGGATTTCAGTATGTGGAAGTCACAAGTTCAGATCCAATACAGTTAAATAAAGAAAGCCTGAAAGGTTATTTTATGCACAGCGATGTTCAACCAATTGGAATGATCTCTTCGTCAAATTCCACCGTCGATAAAATATGGCAGGCAACAAATAATTCTTATTTATCCAATTTATTTGGGTATCCAACCGATTGTCCCCAGCGTGAAAAAAACGGGTGGACGGGAGATGCGCATATCGCCATTGAGACCGGTTTGTATAGTTTTGACGGCATCACCATTTATGAGAAATGGATGGCAGACCACCGTGATGTGCAGCAACCTAATGGCGTGCTTCCTTCTATTATCCCAACAAGCAACTGGGGCTTTGAATGGGGGAATGGTCCCGATTGGACAAGTACGATCGCAATCGTTCCGTGGGAAGTTTATCTTTTTTATGGCGACACAAAAATCCTTGCTGATAATTACGATAATATCAAACGATATGTAGATCACCTTGACCAGATAAGCCCATCAGGACTTACTACATGGGGACTTGGTGATTGGGTACCGGTTAAATCTGTATCGCCTGTAGAGCTTACCTCTTCGGCTTACTTTTTTTACGATGCTACTATCATATCAAAGGCAGCTAAACTATTGAACAGGCAAGCTGATTATCTTAAATACAATGCTCTTGCTATCAAAGTAAAAAATGCCATTAATGAAAAGTACCTCAATAAAACCACCGGTATTTATGGCAACGGCCTTCAAACAGAATTGGCTGTGCCCCTGCATATGGGCATTGTTCCGGATGAGTTTAAAATGCTTGTAGCAGCCAATCTTGCGAAACGCATAGAAGCAGACAGCATTCATCTTGATGTTGGAATCTTAGGGGCCAAAGCCGTACTAAATGCATTAAGTGATAATGAATACGCGGATCTGGCATATAAAATAGCAGCCAGAGAAACTTATCCCTCCTGGGGTTGGTGGATCAAAAATGGTGCAACGACATTATATGAAAACTGGAACATCGATGCAGCAAATGACATCTCACTAAATCATATCATGTTTGGAGAAATAGGCGCTTGGTTTTATAAAGGCTTAGGTGGCATTAAGCCAGATGAGTTGCAACCGGGCTTTAAGAATGTTTTGCTTTACCCCAACTTTGTCCAGGGCCTGGATTCTTTTACAGCACAGCACCAGGGACCGTTGGGCACCATCATTTCTAAATGGAAAAGAGTGGGAAACGCTATAGTGTACAGTGTTTCAATTCCTCCCAACACTACAGCCGACATACATTTTCCAAAATTCGAAGGTAAATCAGCCTGGCTCAATGGGAAACCGGTAACAAAGCTTAACGGGGAGTCCTCAGGGAAACCGTACCGAGTTCAGGCCGGGGAATACAGTTTTGAAATAAAATAAGTCTTAATGCTGTAGTGTTACATCGCTTAACAAAAAAAGTAATGACAAAGTATACACTTATGCTGTTCATACTTAATACAAAGAATAAAACATTACTGATGGCATTTTAATAAACGAAACAAAAAAATGCTTTTGTTTAAAATAACGCTACATTTAGTTGTCATTAGTTCTTCTACCTTCTTGATTAACTTCCGCTACCAATTATTACATTGTTTTTATATAAAGTGCATAAGCAAAATAAAGAACAGCGTTATCACAAAAAATCAATAGGCAGTGCTGCCAATTATGGAATTAGAAAAGTGGTAGCAGCATTCAGTGATTATTATTTTTTAAGCCTTAGCAAATAAAACAGATTTTATGGCAGTTATCTTTATCACCGGTACAAGTACCGGCATTGGTTTTGCGATAGCGGTTAATTTAGCTGAGAACGGACACCAGGTATATGCTTCAATGCGCGACGCGCAGAAATCCCCCGAACTACAAAATCTTGCAGATGAGCAAAAATTGCCAATTACCATCGTTACTATGGATGTAAATGACGACTCCTCTGTAAAGCAGGGAATTGGATATGTACTTCAAAAGGAGAAAAGTATAGATGTATTGATTAATAATGCAGGCATTGCACACGCCGGTGCTGTCGAGGAATTACCTATTGACTCTTTCAGACTGGAAATGGAAACAAATTACTTTGGAACAATACGTTGCATCCAGGCCGTATTACCGTCAATGAGAGAAAGAAAATCCGGATGTATCATCAATGTTACGTCCATTGCTGCAAGATTAAATGGACAATTTCAAAGCGGGTACTGTGCTACCAAAGCAGCCGTCGAAGCATTTAGTGAAAGCCTTGCGCAAGAGGTTCAACCTTTTGATTTAAGAGTTGCAGTTGTAGAGCCAGGAGTCGTTATGACGCCCATTTTTGCGAAAGGGGAAATACCTGTAACCGCTAACTATCCCAAAGCGAAACGCCTCAGAGCTTTTTTTGCCGGATCACTCGAAAGACAAACACCTCCTTCCGTTGTTGCGGAGGTTATTAGGGATATCGTAGCCGGAAAAAGTACAAAATTCAGGAATTTGGCTGGGCCGGATGCGCTGCCATTGACCAGCTTTAGGGATTCACTTTCTGATGAGGAATGGATCAGTTCTGTAAAGGTAGATGATGATACCTGGATTGAGAATATGCGCCAAATGGGATTAAATGTAAAACCTTACATGGGCCAATAGGCACCGCTAGTACTCGGATTTGTAAATTATAGGCGAACGATATAAAAATAATCGAAAGCCTTTGGAGATTAAATTATTCTGCCGCTATAAAGTTGCGAAAGCCCCACCTGGAAGGTCGATTTTTCTTTTCCATTTCCCGTAGAAGCATAATCAATTATTTTGATGGAAATGGGATCAGCTCCGGTTTCTGTATACGATTCAGGGACAAACAACGCGGCATAAGCCATCCAATAATTATCGTCTCTTTGTAAAGGCTGCGGCTGATGTGACTGGGAGGATTTGTAAAGAATCGAACTTTACGCCAGTTGACAGACAGCTTGCATTTGACTTATTTTGTTTTTATCTTTAATTTTCCCTACCCCACCACAGTATCAAGAAATAAATATTTCATTTCAAAAAACATTTTTATGAATAATCTCGAAGCAATCGCTATTGATGGTTCAACAAAAACTCTTGATCAAATAACTTTCCAGCAATTACAAGCCGAATTACCTGGAAAAATTTTCTTTCGTGGAGATAAAGATTATGATGAAGCCAGAACAATTTGGAATGGAATGTTTGACAAGTATCCGGCATTGGTGGTTCGATGTAAAGATGTTGGAGATATTGTTAAAGCAGTAAATTTTGCCAGGAACCAGGATCTGCTGCTTTCCATTCGGGGCGGCGGACATAATGTTGCAGGTAATGCCGTTTGCGACGGAGGATTAATGTTAGATCTTTCACTTATGAAAGCCATAGAGGTTGATGTGGAAACAAGTACGGCCCGTGTAGAGCCAGGCGTTACCTGGAATGAATTAGATCAAAAAACGCTGTCTTTTGGATTGGTCACACCTGGTGGAACTGTTTCCAGCACAGGCATAGCCGGATTAACCCTGGGTGGAGGCCTTGGCTGGCTAATGGCAAAATACGGACTCACCTGTGATAATCTGCTTTCTGTTGAAATGGTTACTGCGCAGGGTGAAATTATTACTGCCAGTGAAAACAAGAACAAGGATCTTTTTTGGGCGCTACGTGGCGGTGGGGGCAACTTTGGCGTAGTGTCTTCTTTTACCTACCAGTTACATCCGATGGCACCCACTATCCTTGGCGGTATGGTGCTTTATCCTATTGACCAGGCAAAAGAAGTTTTGAGCTTTTACCGCGAATATTCTGACAATTCCATTGATGATCTTAGCGTATTTGCAGGTCTGACTACGACACCCGATGGATTGCCGGTAGTGGCTATTATCGTAGGTTGGTTTGGTGATTTGGCCGACGGAGAAAAGTATATTGAACCCCTGCGCAAATTCGGTACTCCATTAGCCGACCTTATTGGCGAAATACCCTACACCCAGCTTCAGACTTTATTTGATCCGGCCTGTACTTTTGGAATGCGCAGATATTGGAAGTCGGGTTTCATACCAGATTTAACGGATGACATACTGGATATTATAATAAAACATGGTGTTGCCAAACTATCCCCTCTAACTTTCATTCTCTTTTTTCATATTCATGGTGCTGTAACAAGAAAGAATATGGAAGAAACTGCATTCTGTGCACGTAAAAAACAGTGGGACTTTGATATTGTAAGTCAATGGTCAGATGCAAACGACGACGCATTACATATTAACTGGACAAGAGCTTTCTGGAAAGAAATAGAGCCTTTCACAAAAGGAGTGTATGTTAACCATCTCGACAAGGATGATGGCACCAACAGGGTACAAAGTGCGTTTGGAGGCAATTATAAAAAACTGGTGCAATTGAAGAATCAATACGATGATCAGAACCTGTTTCGGTTAAATAATAATATTAAGCCTGAGTAATCAAGATTTCAATTGTGTTTAAATAATCAGTATTGGGGTTTTTCTTTATTAGAAAGGAGTATTCATCACCCATACTTGCCTTTATTCAGCCAATGCTTTTCAGTTATTAGTCCAATTGAAAATAGCCATCACTGCTTCAACTGTTCAGGAATATCATTTTTAACATCTATCCGTAGTTGATGTGTATTAAAAACATGCGAATATGGCTCAACGCTTTTAGTAAGAAAAACATTACCACCAATTATGCTGTTTTTTCCTAAAACCGTCTTGCCACCAAGAATTGTAGAGCGTGCGTAAATTATTACATTGTCTTCCACGGTGGGATGTCGCTTTACCTCTGCAAGTTCCTTAGCCACTTGCAAAGCGCCTAAAGTAACGCCCTGGTAAATAGATACATTATTCCCAATAATTGCAGTACCCCCAATCACAATTCCTGTGCTATGGTCAATCATAAAAGGAACTCCAATAACCGCGGCAGGATGGATATCCGTACCAGTATTACGATGCGCAAATTCACTGAGTATCCTTGACAACACCGGCACGTTCATTTTTACCAATTCATGCGCAATACGATAAACCGTGATCGCATAAAATCCCGGATAGGAAACAATCACTTCGTTTACGCTGGAAGCCGCGGGATCGAATTCATAAATTTTAACGGCATCTAATCTCAAATTTTTATAAATGGTTTCGAGTTGAGCATAGAACCCGGATACTATTTCTTCAATATTAAATTTTGCCGGGTCCAGGTAGCTGAGTAAAATATTCTCCAATTCAATCTGGTTCTTTTTAAGTATTCCATTATACGAGGTTTTCTTCGGCAATTGGTTGGTCGGAAAAAGAATCTGAACAAGATCATTTAACCAAACAACGGCATCCTGGGCAGATGGACTGGCCTCCCATTCAGCCTGGTGCGTAGTACGAAGTAGGTCAATGAAGTCCTTTGTATTTACGGGTTGCATTATTTAAGGTTTATTAGAATAATACTGTATGGTTTGATCAATCTCATGCTAATATGAAACATTATTTCCTGTATAGTTGTAGCACGGAATCACATGCCGATTAGTAGCTAAGACTTGATTATAACTAAGATAATATAAGCATTAGTACATCCGAGGTGAATACCGGCTTACGCTGCTTTACTAACAAAGCTAAGAAGAAATATCTATAGTCTATAATTTTAATAGACTATAAAACACAAATAAGTTTTACTAAGATGCACCTTAATATTTATACTGGAATATACATTCAATTCGGAAGCCATGGCAGTATTTAGCATTCATATTTTACTTCTTTGCTTAGATTGCAAAGAAGAATAAGACTCAAAAAAAAATTGAAATGCCTTGTTAAAATGAAGTAGACATTTTTATTAATACAATGGTCAGGAACTGTGAAATGCTATTACGAAATACATCTACCAATCGCCCAGTTGAATGAACTAATCTATGCCTTTCAATTGAACGGATCACTATAGTCCTACTGTCAAAACATCAAATTCCCATCGGCCCATTATTCAACAGAAATAGCCAAAGTATGATAATACAAAAGGAAAAAAGGGGTATAAAAATACCCCTTAAACTATGCTAGTTAAAACGACACAGACGCCACGGATGGATTCGAACCATCGTGTAAAGTTTTGCAGACTTTAACCTATCCGCTCGGCCACGTGGCTATGCTTTAAAGATGTTGACATGTTGGTTGATAACTGGAAGCATATGATATGTTTAATAATTTATAAAACATTATCTCATGCGGTAAATATTTATTTGATAGAACACAAACATAAAAATAAATATTTAGTCTACCAAATTAATAGACTTTATTTAAAATATTTTTTTGTTGTGCAATTGCATAAAATATGACAAAATGAAATGCTCTAACTGGAAGTCATTTTTCACTTTTTTATTTAGTCTATAATTTTAGTGGACTTTTATTTTGAAAATCAAAAAAAAGTAATCACCTTAGACAAATAATCATCTTTTAATAACAATACTTCACTTAAATTAAATCCAACATGGCTGAAACAACCAAACAACAACAAACCGCATTAGGCGATGTAGCGGCAAGGCAACTTGCTATTGCCACGCGTACCGTTCCCCAGTTACTGACTATCACTCCAAGATGGCTAACGCACCTGTTAAGCTGGATACCAGTTGAATCCGGTGTGTATAGATTAAACAAAGTAAAAGATGCTGATAATGTAGAAGTAGATTGTTCAGCGAGAGATGAGCGCGCTTTGCCACAAACATTTGTTGACTACATTGAAAATCCCAGGGAATACAACTTAAGCGCTGTAACTACAGTGGTTGATGTGCATACCAGGGTATCTGACTTATACAGTAAACCTTACAACCAAATTAGCGAACAGCTCCGGCTCACCATTGAGATCATAAAAGAAAGACAGGAAAGTGAACTGATCAATAATAAGGAGTATGGGCTGTTGAATAGTGTCGTTGCATCTCAACGAATTAAAACAAGAACAGGAGCGCCCACGCCGGATGACCTGGATGAACTGATCACCAAGGTATGGAAAGAGCCAGGTTTCTTTTTATTACATCCCCTGGCAATTGCAGCCTTTGGAAGGGAATGCACCAGGCGGGGCGTGCCACCACCGACAGTTTCATTGTTTGGTTCTCCATTTCTTACCTGGCGGGGTTTGCCGTTGATACCTTCAGATAAGGTACCCATTGTGGCTGGCAAATCAAAGATCATTTTATTGCGTACCGGAGAAAGCCGCCAGGGCGTGGTTGGTTTATTTCAGCCAGGTTTGCCAGGCGAACAAACACCTGGCCTTTCTGTAAGATTTATGGGCATTAACGAAAAAGCTATTGCATCTTATTTGATATCACTTTATTGTTCACTGGCAGTATTGGTAGATGACGCTATTGCTGTTTTAGATAATGTAGAAATAGGTAAATATCATGAGTACAAATATTAATACGGGTTCACCGGATAGTGAACTGTTGACGCAATTGGCCAATGATATATTCAAAGCCCCGACGGGAGGGGCGGGAAATCCTCCTGGCGTGCCAACCCCTTTGCCTTCACAAGGTTATAACCCAGGATACCAGGGTTATTTGACCGATTTAGCAAACATCAGGAACCCTCCCCATGATCCGGCTATCGCAAACCCGGTAGCATCACCGGCTCTTTCGGGCGTTGGAATATCACCGGGCGCTGTAATAAAGCAAGTAGATTATATTGATTTGAAAAATAACAGCTACCAGGAAATAAATTCGACCAATGCGGTGGACCATAGTCATAATTCCGCAGCAGGAACCAACTATCCAGGTTCTGTTACTACTGCTGAAAACTATTTGGATAAAAGAAGTACGGTACCGGTTATACACAATGGTAAACACATAGGTACGGGCCATGTTCCCGAGTCAGTAGCCGGTAGTGGTAAATCACCGGCCGCAACTCATCAACATAGTAATTTTAATATCAACGATCCCCAGACAAGTTTGCCGGATCCCCATTTTGCTGATGGCAAAGTACCAAAGTCGGTAGCCGGAAGTGGCAGATCGCCATCTCTTCAACATCAAAATAAAACCACAGGGAATAAGGTATTGCCTTATGAGAATGATAACAGCTTTGAACAAGGCCTTGCAGAGGCCCTGGCGTCAATAAATTCGTTCAACCATTTGCCCCAGTTACCCATTGCAACTGAGCCATCATCATTTTATTTTTTGCCCAGGGTTAATGGTTTTCAAAATTTTCACCATAGTGATTTGGTCGCAACTGATAATTTGTTAGCTGGCAAGGCCCTGGCCGGAGCAGCTCCCCCCTTTGACGTAAATCTTATAAAAAAAGATTTTCCCATTTTGCAGGAAAGGGTAAACGGGCGCCCATTGATATGGTTGGATAATGCAGCTACAACGCAAAAGCCAGCGCAGGTGATCGACAGGATCCGGTATTTTTACGAACACGAAAATTCTAATATACATAGGGCAGCGCACGAGTTAGCTGCACGAGCGACTGACGCTTACGAAGCTGCCCGCGGAAAAGTACAACATTTTATCAATGCCGGTTCGCCGAATGAAATCATATTTGTACGGGGTACCACAGAGGCCATAAACCTTGTTGCAAAAAGCTGGGGAGCACAATTCCTGCAGGCGGGCGACGAAATCATTTTAAGTCATTTGGAACACCACGCCAACATTGTACCATGGCAGCAGCTAGCTGCAAAAAAGGAATTGAAAATAAAAGTGATCCCGGTAGACGATAACGGACAATTGCTGCTGGATGAATATGCAAAATTATTAAGCCCAAAAGTAAAACTGGTATCATTCACCCAGGTTTCCAATGCCCTGGGCACGATAACTCCTGCAAAGCAAATTATTGAAATGGCCCATCACGCTGGTGCAAAAGTTTTGCTGGATGGAGCGCAATCTGTATCTCATTTGAGAGTAGACTTGCAAGAACTCAACCCGGATTGGTTTGTATTTTCAGGTCACAAAATTTTTGGCCCAACAGGCATTGGGGTGGTATACGGAAAAGAAGCGCTGTTGAATGAAATGCAGCCCTGGCAAGGCGGTGGCAATATGATCAAGGATGTAACATTTGAGCACACGACTTTTCACAATGCGCCGGGCCGCTTTGAAGCCGGCACGGGAAATATAGCGGACGCAGTGGGATTAGGCGCAGCAATTGACTATGTACAAAAGATCGGTATCGATTTAATTGGTCAGTATGAGCATTACCTTTTATTGTATGCAACCAGGCTGCTTAAACAGGTGCCCGGGCTTAGGCTTATTGGTACGGCACCGGATAAAGCAAGTGTTTTATCTTTTGTATTAGAGGGTTACAAAACAGAAGACGTAGGTACCGCCTTGAACCAGGAAGGAATTGCTGTAAGGTCCGGCCATCATTGCGCCCAACCCATTTTGAGAAGATTTGGTGTGGAGACTACAGTAAGGCCATCGTTGGCATTTTACAATACCTGCGCTGATATTGACAAATTGTTTGAGACACTAATTAATTTAAAAAGAAAATAAAATTGGTGGTTGGTGGTTGGTGGTTGGTGGTTGATGGTTGATGGTTGGCTGTTGGTTGTTGATGGTTGGTTTTTAGCAGTTGGTTGTTGACGGTTGTTGTTGAGGGTTGATAGCTGATCCACTCATCACTCATCACTCATTATTCATTATTAATCCTACACACTATGTCATACGCATTGATAACAGGCGGCGCTAAAGGCATTGGAAAGGCAATCGCAGAGGAATTAGCTGCCAGGAACTATAATCTCATATTGATTGGCAGGGATACGGACGAATTATATGCCACATGCAAAGTGCTGGAAAAACGTTATGCTATTGAGGTATTGCCACTGCATATCGATCTTTCTTCAGCGGATGCTGTTGAACAAATCATTTCACTTACCCGCCCATATCATGATCAATTAAATGTAGTGGTGAATAATGCCGGTTATGGTTTAAATGGAGCCTTTGAGGAAATTTCACTTAGTGATCAATTGGATTTGATCGATGTGAACATAAAGGCCCTGGTGAAAATATCCCACGCTTACATCCCCGTGCTGAAAAAATTTAATAAAGGGTTCCTGCTTAATGTAAGCAGTACAACCGCATATCAAACCGTACCATATTTTAACGTGTATGCGTCCTCAAAGGCATTTGTTTTGTCATTTACAAGAGGACTAAGACATGAACTTCGCAATTCAACTCTTTCCGTAAGTTGCCTCGTGCCCGGCAGCACTAATACAAATTTTGTAAACAGGGCAGGTATGAGCGAGTCTGCCAAAAGGCTGGCTGCGAAATATAATATGACTCCCCAGGCTGTCGCGAAAGCCGCTATCAATGGGCTATTTAATGGAGAACGTGAAATTGTTCCCGGGTTTATCAATAAATTAAATGCTTTTTTTCCCAGGTTTTTTCCCAAGTGGCTGATAGAAAAAGTGGCTGGAAATATTTATGAAAAAAAGGAACACTTGGTTAATCCGTCATTCCACTGCGCTTCTAAAAATAGCGCCTTACAGATTTCCTCCTAAGGCATCTCAAATAAAAACCGCCGCCATGGAAGTAAATTCTATGGCGGCGATTATAGTTTTAATACTTCATATACAAACTGGTATTCCGCAACTGTCAGCCGAATTGTGTAGTACCAAATCTATCATACTTTCAAGGATTTGTGTCCCGGCGGGGTTTTCACAGTATACGCCCAAAGTCATAAAGCTGCTACCGTGAAACCCCGACATTTAAGACACTTTGAATTTAAAGCTCAACTGGGTACAATTTAAAAGTATTTACAAATCCAGGTAGTGCAACGGCCTTAATTATTTTACTAATTGTATTAAAGTCTTTTGCCGACATCCACTATCCACTAATAGGATTGTATCACAGCCCATACCGCAAAGTTACGCCGTAGGTTCTTGGATCTCCCAATACTCCGGCATAATGCCCGGCATTACCACCTGCCGGTAATAACTGCTCATAATAATCTTTATCAAGTAAGTTGCGCGCCCATATAAAGGCTGAAAGGCCAGTATTAACTTTGAAACCTAATCTTGCATTCAATAATGCATAGCCAGTAACATTTAGATAGGCTGAAGGTGAGGGGCTCGATGAGAAAGAAGAGCGAGCATAACCATCTGCTGCAATAAAGAAATTTGCAACATTGCCCAAGAACGCAGAAGGCGTGTTAAACTCAGCTCCAAATGATCCGGCCCATTTGGAGATACCCGGAAGTACGCCGCCCGAAATATCCTTAAAAGCTACCTGCACATTATTAACTGTTGTACCTGTTTCTTCCAGTGGGAGTGGGGCATTTGTAAATTTAACATACTTGCCGTCTGTATAGGTAACCGCCCCGTAGAATACAAAATGCTGGCTAGCCCTGATGTTAGCATCGAGTTCAGCACCCTTCACCCTCACCTTCTCGGCATTTGCAAGATAACCGCGATTAACACCTACTTCCGGCGATTGAACATTGGTTTGGTAGTTTTCGATATCGGTGTTGAAGAGTGCAAGGTTTAATGTGAAGTTATCTGCTGGCGTGGTCTTAATGCCAACTTCAATATTTTTAACGTCCTCGGGTTTTATTACTGCCAGGCTAATATCCGCTTCACCGTCTGTAGCAGTTGGCAGACCGGCCACATTAACGCCTACAGGCTTATAGCTGGTAGCATAAGTTACGTACGCATTAATGCCCTTACCCGGTCGATAGGCCAATGTAAGTTGATACGTCACGTTACTTTCGTCCGCATCGGCAACATAAGATTGGTTACTGTAAACACCATTTTTAAAACCCTGCAATGTTTTCTTCTCAGCTGTTGTACCGTTATAGGTAGCGGTATCCAGGCCACCATAGGTTTTACGGTCGTAAAGCACATCCTTTTTATCGTAGTTGTAACGAATACCGGGCAATACATGGAAACCTTTCGCAATCTCCCAATCCACGTTGGCGAATACTGCCGCGCTCAACGATTTAATGGATTGCCTTGTTTTAATACCGTATCCTTCAAAAAGGCCGGGGGTTTTCCACAGTGGACTAGTAGAGCTTTGTTGAAAACGCCATGTTGCAGAGCCGGATTCTTCAATTGTAACCGGATCAGATTGCACTTCCTGTCCAAGCGCAAAAAGACCGATAACACCACTTAAGCGGGATGAAAACTCACCTGCGTAACGAACCTCTTGCGACCATTGATCTTGCTTGGAATAATTGTTCGATTTTGCCAAAGATTGCAAACCTGTAAAGTCTCTGTCATTTGAAGGTTCCCATGACCAATAGCGCCAGGCTGTGGTAGAGGTTAGTGTCCCGGGCCCTACTTTTGTGTCAATGTTGAGTGACCCACCACCCAGATCATTGCCAGAATTCCAGGGAGTGTCATGATCAACTAACCGATCGAAAGCATTCAGGCTTGGCAGCTTATAGTTAAGATCGGTAATGATCGCATCGAATTGACGGTAGGCTGCCCGCTTTGTGACGGCAACACCTGCGACTACCTGTGCATATCCATCAGGCCGCTGGCGGGAATCATCCACGGACAAGGTAATGGAAGTATTATCTGATGGTTTGAACAATAACTGACCATGAAAGCCCAGGTTATTGATGTCGTTAATATGTTTTAGTGTACGAATGTTATAAAGCACACCATCGCGTTGGGTACCTGAAAAAGACAGGCGTGCCGCGAATTTTTTACTTAACGGACCTGTGATAGAAGCTTTGGCCTGAATGTATCCGTAATTACCATAGCTTGCTTCAAAGTTGGCGCCTGGTGTAAAGCTTGCCTTTTTTGTTGTTATATTGAAGGCGCCTGAGGTTGTGTTTTTACCGAACAATGTTCCTTGCGGGCCACGTAATACTTCTACGCGTTCAATATCTACGAAATCGAGGGTTGTCGCGGCGGGGCGGGCGTAGTAAACTCCATCCACATAGAAACCCACACCCGGGTCAACACCATCATTGGTGAGCCCGAATGTTGCGCCAAGGCCACGAATACTTAGTCCCGTGTTGCGGGGATTGGATGAATAAAGCTGAACCGATGGAACAAATTCCTTTATCCGGTTTACATTGAAAGCTCCTGCATCTGCCACCTGTGATCCACCTATTACCGAAATAGCAATAGGCACATCCTGTAATACTTCCCTGCGACGACGAGAGGTAACAACTATCGTATCCTTTTGATACAGTGGTTGCAACCGTATCAAAACATCATTCAAATCGCTGCTCTTAACAACCAGTTGCTGGGATCTATATCCTGCAAAGGATATAAGGAGGGTAAAAGGGTATTTCTGGTTGACCACTAAGGAAAACCGACCGGTGGTATCACTGATCGTTCCTTTGCCGCTACCTTTTACAGCGATACTTGCTGAGGCCAATCCCTCATTCGTTTCGCCTACTATCCTGCCGCTCAAAGTAGTATTGCCGGTTACCTGGGCAGCAAGGGCAACGGGGATCAATAATAACAATGCTAACAATTTTTTCATTTTGGTAAATTTGGTTTTGTTTAAAGTTTGCAGTTTATAAAATTGACACAGTAAAGTGGGAGGTGATTTATTAAGTTTAAAAACAACATCGGCCCAATGAATATTCCATTATCATATCGAATTAATTTAGTCTATTAATTTAATGGACTATATTAATAAAAAATATATATTATAGCAATTTTGATAATATTTTAAGGCTCCAGATTATCACCAGTATCCCCAACAGGATAAAGGAAGTTTTGCGTGGCAGCTTACCCGTTAGCTTTGCTGCAAGAGGAGCCGCAATAAATCCTCCCAAAATTAATGCGATGATGGTTTGCCAATGGCTTACCCCTAACAAAGTAAAAAACGTAAACGCACTGGCGAGTGTCACAAAAAACTCGGTTAAACTTACTGTTCCAATCACGAACCTTGGACTGCGCCCCTTGGTGATGAGTGTGGTAGTTACAATAGGTCCCCACCCTCCTCCACCGAAAGAATCTAAGAAGCCGCCAAGCCCGGCAAGGGGGCCAAATTGCCTGAATTTTTCTTTCCTGTTTAATTTGCGAAATGCATTGAAGAATATTTTAAATCCGAGGAATAGCGTGTATGTGGCCAGGATCGGCCGAATGTAATTGCTGTATTTTTCTCCCAGGAAAACCAGCAATATTGCCCCGCCGACTGCGCCTATCACACCAGGTATAACCAGGGCCTTAAATAATTTTTTATTTACGTTGCCAAATTTATAATGACTGTACCCGGATGCGCCGCTCGCGAACATTTCAGCCGTGTGTATGCTGCCACTAATTGCAGCGGGATTGATTCCGGTGGATAATAAGATCGCGGAACTGGTGACACCGTAGCCCATTCCCAGGGCACCATCTACCATCTGCGCTATAAATCCTGCCAATATCATCCAGTGAAAGTTCTTGTCAAGTGTCAGGTAAAAGTCAACTGCCTGGTTCGATATATAGCCGAGGGGGATAACATAAGAGAAAATAAAATGCCCGATCAGCATTAATCCAAATACTCCTACACAATAAGTCGCTACTCTTCTCCATCGTTTCTGCGCACGCCGCGCTGTTGCTACGTCAGTTATAATTGACCCAGCAGCAATTTCGCCCGAAGTAGTTTCTTTTTTTGCTGGCCCACCGATCAGTTCGCTTAACCTTTGTTTGTCACTGCCAAAGCCACCTACGTTACTTTCTCTGCCAATATGGATTTCATCCAGTGCATTTTCCATCCCATCCGGTAATAACTCATCAATGACTTCATTTAAGTGCCTTGCTACAATGGGTGATTTTCCATTAGTGGAAATAGCAATTTTAACATCACCCTTATGCACAATTGAACTTAGATAAAAATCGCAAAGCTCAGGCCTGTCGGCAGTATTTATCAACTTGCCTTTTTCATCGGCGTCCTGGCTTACCTGGCTGCTTAGGGAAACATCTTTTACTGCTGCTATCACGATATCTACATCATCAATATCCGTTGAGTGATAAGCACGTTCAATTAATTCGATTGTATGATTATGTGCCACCAGGTACTTTATCTCCTCACAAATATGGATGGCTACCAGCCGGATATTAACTTTGGGTGAGTTTTTTAAAACCAGTTTCAATTTCTCCAATCCTACATGTCCTCCTCCCACGATCAGCAACGATAAATTTTCCAGCTTCAGAAACACGGGGAAAAGACGGTTACCCTCCGGTTGCAATGCCGCCGTTTGCGAACTTAAATGCCCTGAAATCATTTTATCCCCCATAAATTATTTCCCTTGTTACAAAGCAAATACGATTTAAAAAAATAAACTTCATGCGAAGATATATATTCCCTACTAAATTAGTAGACTATTTTTATAGTAAAATAATATTTACCTAAATGATGTTTATTTTTTAGATGAGATCGCTTAGGAAAACTACCTGGAAGGCATGAAAAGTATAGCGGCTATTTGGGCGACAGCAATGTATTCATCGTAGATATTTAACCATTTTACTCCGGGCAATATCTTTTCCGTCGTAAGTCAACACAAAATAACTGCCTGCGCTTTAAGCAAAAGAATTTTTAAGACGTAGGGTTTAATTTATCTGAATAGGAAATAAGAAATAATTAATGTAATAACAATATTGAATGTTTGTGCAATTACAAAGGCGTATAATGCCTTCCGGTTCTCATGCTTAAACAGGTCACGAAATTTTGTCTCTAGTCCTATGCTTGTAAACGCCAGCGTAAACCACAGCCCTTGCAGGCTCTTTAAAGAACCTTTTACTTCATTGATAACGGAGGGCTGGATGATAAAAGAGAATAGCAACGATGCTGCTATAAAGCCTAATACGAATTTAGGAAAGCGGTCCCATATTACTCCCAAAGATGGTTTAACCTGCTCACCTTCCACGCCGGGATGTTTGGTATAGGACCAGTAAATTGAAATAACAAAAGCAGCAATACCTAACAAAACATTCTGAGAAAATTTAACAATGGTACTGATCTTTAATGCTGTTTCACCTACCAATGTCCCGGAGGCAACCACTGCCCCGGTGGTATCAATTGTGCCCCCTAACCATGCACCCGTTACTTCCTGCGAGAGGCCCAGGAAACGGGCGATGTATGGCATGAATATCATCATTGGTATTGCGGTTATCAGTACCAGTGAGATAACATAGGATAATTTCTTAGAGTCGCCTTTGATAGCGCCTGAAGTGGCAATGGCTGCGGATACTCCACAAATAGAAACAGCACTTGCGAGCATCATGGTCAGTTCATTGTCCACTTTTAATTTCTTACTTATCCAAAAGGCAAAATACCAGACGGATACTACCACTATAACCGCCTGTATAAGCCCCAGGGTACCGGCCTTTAATATATCTCCAAAAATTACGCTGGTCCCTAAAAGTATCAAACCCACTTTTACATACAGTTCTGTTGACAAAGAAGAACGGAGCCACTCCGGCACTTTAAAGAAATTACTTATAATTAATCCGATAGACAGGCTAATGATTACTGCTTCCAGGTTTAAACCCCTCACTGCGGCACTACCTGCAATAATCAACGCGATAATTGTTAACACATACACAACCGGAAAACCGAGTATAAAGCTTTTTAAAGAGCGGCCCGTTAATAATGCACCGACTCCCGCAATTACAATTACAAACACCAACTGCAATAATATTAACAACAGGTTTTTCACACCTAATATTTTGGAAAATAGTTCCGTTGAATTGCCCCAGTTAAAAACAGGCACAGGCAATATAAACCCAGAGAGGGTGACCACGATGATGAGCAGGCCTAGTATTACTACTGCCCAGTCTTCATGTATGATAAATTGTTTTTTGTTGATGCTCATTAGGTGTTGTTTACAGGTTTTAAATTTAAATGTTTAGGAAAAATATCTTTTAGAACACGCTGGGCCGCATGATAGCCACACATGCCATGCACACCACCACCTGGCGGCGTAGAAGAAGAACAAATATACAGCCCCCTGGTTGATGTACGGTAAGGTGAATAACGCAAGGCGGGCCGGGTAAACAATTGCCCGATGTCTATAATGCCACCATTAATGTCACCTCCGATATAATTTGGATTATAAGCTTCCAGTTGCGTTGTGTTCATTGTATGTTTAGCTAAAATCCGCTCTCTGAAACCTGGTGCAAAACGTTCTATTTGTTTTTCTATGGCACTGGTTCTATCTTCAGTAGAGCCGTTGGGCACGTGGGAATACGCCCATGCCGTATGTTTCCCTTCCGGCGCCCTGGACGCATCAAATACGCTTGGCTGTGCCAACAACACGAAAGGATTTTCCGGGTGCCTGCCATCAGCCGTTTCTTGTTCTGTGTGCGCTATTTCTTCCAGTGTGTTGCCTAAATGTATGGTACCCGCTTTATTGCATTCTTTTGCTATAAAGGGGATTGGGCCATCCAAGGCAAAATCTATTTTAAATACTCCCATTCCGTAGCGGTATCTTTCCAACTGCCATTTGTATAATGAGGAGAAACGATGGCCCGCAATCTGTAACAATTGCCTTGGAGTAATATCAAACAAGACTGCATTGGAGGAAGGAATGTCCGCTAAAGATGTTACATAAAAATCCGTTTCTATATTACCACCAATTGAAATAAAATAAGCAGCCAGGGAATTGGCAACCTGTTGCGAACCGCCTTTAGGCACCGGCCACCCGGCTGTATGGCCCGCCGCCATTAACACAAGCGCAATAGCCGACGTAGCCAGGTTTGATAAGGGCTGTATAGAATGTGCTGCCATGCCTGCCCATAAACCCCTTGCTTCCTTTGTAACAAATTTTTTAGAAAGATGGAGTGCCGATGGGAGTGCCTTTAAACCAAAAGCCATCATTGCAAGCGGATGGTTAGGAAAATGCAAAGGAGCCAGCAGTTCATTAACCAGCAAAGGCCAATCTTTTACAATCGGCTCTACAAGTTTTAAGTAAGCCTTTTCATCATCGCCTAATAACGATGCTGCTTCTTTAATTGAGGAAGTTAATACTGCTGCTTTTCCGCCATCAAAAGGATGGGCTGCGGCAATTGTCGGCCGGATAAATTCAAGCCCATATTGGTGTAAAGGAAGCGTATTAAAAAAAGGTGATGCCGCTGCCATGGGATGTATTGCGGAACATATGTCATGCGTGAAACCCGGCAAAGTCAACTCTGCCGAACGCAAGCCGCCGCCAATGGTTTTTTTGCCCTCAATGATAAGAACTGATAACCCTTGTTGTTGTAACCTGATTGCAGCAGCCAACCCGTTTGGACCGGAGCCTATTACAACCACATCGACATCTTTTTTTTGCATACCCATTATTGTTTCACATTGATCTATTGTTCCAGGCTTCAATCAATAAAGGCTGAAGGGCATCTTCAATATGATGATATTGAAATGCAAAATTTTTTTCTTCCGGTTCATCGGGTACCACTCTCCTTGCTGTTAATACAAGTTCTATTTCAGCCGTTAAAAAATACACCCATCATAACTGCCGAGGAAGATGCGAATACCAAATGATCTTTTAATGAGCTACGCAAAGTTGTGATAAAATATTGATTGCTTACCGCGTAAGGTTTTGTACAATGGATATACATTTATAGTCGCTGTTGACTAATCCTGCACAAATTACATTCACAAAATTATCTTAATGAATCTACAAATGTCATTGGTGGCCTTATCCGACCCTTGCATCTAAAACCTGCTTTTACCAAATTAGCAAACGACACCAATACTGCCTTATTTTTTTGAAAACATTCTTCGTAAATGACTATTTGATAGATGCCGGGATGTTCTAATACAGGTTTTATTTATTTTTTGCATAACCGATTTTATCACCTTGTAATTAACGCCATTTTTCGGGCCTGAACAATACCTGCCCATCCCGTTTTATGTTCCATGCCGTTACAGGATTTAAATGATAGCCGCCCATATCGGCACCTCTTGCATCAACCAGCTCTTTTAATGTTGGTTGAATATATCCTGATTCGTCGGTGGCCCGGCTTAATATTGCTGTTTCTTCACCATCCCAGTTCCATAAATACCTGAAAGCAGTGTGTGCCTTATCGAGCACGGGCCCCTGTAGGGTAGCAACGGCCCATGTTTTACCGGCATCCGTGCTTATCTCCACTTTAACTATCCTGCCCCAGCCGCTCCATGCAATGCCCCGTATTTCTATCCAGCCTTTTTGAACATTTTGCGGGTATGAGGGGTAAGTTATAATGGAACGTGCATCCATCTCGAAACTGAACTGCCTGATCTTCCCATCCTTCACAGGATAGGTATATTTTGATGTCTCTTCCCTTGTCATAAATGGCTCATCGCTTAGTTCGATCCTGCGCAGCCATTTAACATTTGCGTTCCCTTCCCAACCAGGTAACAATAATCTTGCAGGGTATCCTTGCTCGGGCCTTACTGCTTCACCATTTTGTGCATATACGATCATCGCATCGTCCCACCCTTTTTGGACAGGCACGCTCCTTGTCATTACCGCGGCATCCATGCCTTCTGCCAGGAACCACGTTGCTTTTGGCTTCACACCTACTTCACGAAAAAGAGTTGATAGCATTACACCCGTCCATTCACTTTGGCTTGTAAGGCCGCAAATGTCCTGGGGTGTAGCTTTTTCATTACTACCCCTGAAATTACCGGAGCATTCGATGAAACAGATCCTTGACACCGAAGGGAAACGTTTAAGGTCCTGAAGGGTAAAGACCATAGGTTTTTCCACCATTCCATGTATCACCAGCTCGTATTTGTCAGGATGAATCACAGGTACGCCGCCATGGTGCCTTTCGTAATGCAGATCGGATGGTGTGATAGTGCCATACAAATCCTGCAAAGGAGTACGTGACGAAGTATCAGAAGGCTTTTTAAGCGGATGTTCAAAAGCAGAGCGTGTTCCAAGTATGCCGGGTGGTGGCCCCGGTGTTTTTGTAGGATCTGAAAAACTTAATTCCTTTTGTGTTACCGACGATTGGATCACCTGTCCATACACTGACCTGACTAGAATAGTCGCGGCTGTAGCCGCGCCCCCTAACAACAACTTTCGCCGCGTAACCTTTGTTCGGGAGTGACCAATTTCCTGCTCTGAATGATGTTCTGTTTCTTCAATCATGGTTGTTTGCCGGTTGACTGGTTTTGTTAAATTGATAAAAAAGGAATGATGAAAAATGAGTGATGAGTTATCAGTGATCAGTGATGAATGATCAGTAATGAGGTGATTTGCGATGAATTGATGATTCTGGTACAACAAGCTCTACAATATTAACTAAATCAAGTGCTCTTTGTCCCGACTAAAAACTATCTCCCATCAATTGAGTATGACTCTCATTATTCATCATTACTCATTACTCATTACTCATTTCTCATTTCTCATTACTCATTTCTCATTACTCATTACTCATTTCTTATTTCTCATTTCTCATTACTCATTACTCATTACTCATCACCCTCACCCTCACTTCACTTCTGGCCCGCCCTTTCTATCATCTGCAATGAATGCCTTTTGCGCAGGCATGACCACTTTGGGTAAAGAAATATTATTTAGTACAAGTGTTGAATCAATTAGTTGATTAGCACTTAGAATATAAGCGCTTAGGCTATATACTTCCTTATCCGTTAGTGACCCCGGCGCATTTAGTGGCATTGCACGACGAATGTAATCAAACAAGGTCGTGGCATATGGCCAGTAGTTAGCAATGGTTCTCACCTTGGAAAAAGGCTGCCCAATGCTTTCCACATTGACTAATGGAACAGAAGGAAGCTTTACAGACAATGGCTCTGTGCCATTTCCATGACAGGCTGCACATTTAGCGATATAAATATTTTTGCCGGACCTGCTATTGCCATTACCTTCAGGAAGACCCGTTCCATCAGGGCGAACATCAATATCCAGCTTTGCTATTTCCTGTTGTGATGCCGGCCTTCCGAACTTAAACGTAGCGGGCCAATTGGTGGTATCCTGTCCCTGCAAGTTGTACCGTTCGTTGGCTGGTTTGATATTGCCCGTTAAACCTACTATTGCAATAAAAAGTATTGGAACAATCCAATACTTTTTATGTGATAAGATAATGTTCAGCACCTTCTTTCGCATAATTATTTCACTCGCTATTTAACAGATAAGATGTATTTGGCAAGCTTCTCCCCATCCCGGAGGCTAACGTTTGTATGAGGTGTCATTGGTATTTCACCCCAAACCCCACTGCCACCCTTAATAATTTTATTGGCCAGGTAAGTGGTGGCTGTAGCCGATGCAGCATATTTAATTGCCACATCTTTATATGCAGGCCCAATGAGTTTAAAGTCGCTGCGGTGACAGGTGGCACAATCTGATTTTGCTATTAATTGTTTGCCATCCTCTATATCTTTTTTTGCATATTGTTTTACTTGTTTTTGCTGGCTATTTTGTTTGGGCCCGCTCGTAGTATTAAGGCTACTTTCTTTCCAGGCTATCAATACAAAGCATATACCTGCAAATGCTATTCTTTTCATTTTTGACTTTGTTTGCCCCATCTGTAAATTAGTATTTACCCGCAACAAGGGTGCTTGTTGGCAAGACATACTTTTTATCAATCCTGTCCAATACCACATAAATGGAGTCTTTATTCTCATTAATTCCTGTAAGGATTATGTGGGACCCATCCGTTGTTTCATATTTTAACACCTGCCTTTTTCGTTTATCAAACTTGCCCGCGTTCTCTGCAAACTCACGGTCACGGCGGGTTGAAGCAGCACGCTCATCAATGAAGTCTACCTCGTTTCCGATATGCTGCCAGGCGGCAGCGCTTATCCAGTTATCAACGGCGGCCTTCTTTTTAGCGGCAGCAGCAGTTTCATTGCCTTCTGAAGCGCCCTGCTTCTTAAGATTTGCATCTGTTCCACCATCACCGCCAACGCCTGCTGTACGGTTCCGCCTGTCAGGTACAGCTTTGTATTTATCCTGGAGGTATAACGTTTTATCAATAGTGTCGGCATAATAATGAAATACCCTTCTCCCGCCTCCGGTACCTGTTAATTCAAAGGTCCTGTTAATATCCCTCTGGGGATCCCCTCCGCCATTGGAAAGGTCTATCGGCGTGGGTTTATTCACGGTATAGGTAAGCGTTGTCCAGTTCTCAAAAGTGGCTTCATTCCATCTTGTTGTATCAGTCGGATTAAATGGGATCACCTTATTATTCAGCCGGAATTCGGTTACGTTATAATTTCCCCTCAATTGTTTTACACCTGCACTGGATGGTTGTTTGTAGGGGTCAAATTTAAAGTTTACATACTGCAGCCAATAGAGTACTCCAAGAAAAAGGATAAGCACGCCGGCTTTGGTGGCAATCCTTGAGTATTGTTGCCATTTGGTTTTGAACGGTGGATAATAGTTTATGGGTACCGTGTAACGTTCAAGTACCAGGAGATTATAAATCCTGGGAACATCCCTTATTAGTAAAAAGCCTGCAAGTAATACAAAATAAGTACTGTACACATGCACGCCTCCATCATACGCAAAGTTCACATATACGATATCACCAAGGGCCGCAAACAACAAAACTGCACCAAGGGTTGTTGTTTTCCTGAAAAATAAAAGGGTGCCCGCAGTTACTTCTACAATACCCGCAAACACCTGGTACCAGGGCACTGAACCAACGGATAACCAATAAATTTTTTGTGCCGTGAAATCACCAAAGTTAGTGTTCAATAATCCTAACGAAGGATAAGGCATCTGCACAGGTAACAGTTTGGTAAACCCGAAACCAATGATACCGATCCCGGCCCTGTACCGGACAATTGTGCGCAGCCAGTAATAAAGCAGGTCATAATTGTTGACTTCTTTTTTTCTTAAGCGAACGATAACTGTCCATACAAGGCCACCGATAATGGCTATGGCAAGGGTAATGATCCAGTTGGCATATCCCAATAAGGTGTTTCCAAATATAGTGTTTCCAAAAAAATTAATGCCGGATCCAAAGCGGGCTATATCATATAAATCGCGGTAATGGAGATTTGTCCAGTTTATATTTATCAACTGTTTATACCACTCAACACTGTTAGGGATACAAATAGATACGAAGAAAATAAAACCGATACGAAACAGTACTTTTTCATAAGCCTTCCAACCCGGCACTTTTTTAGATTCGGGTTCCTGTTGAAAAAACGCCCTGGTGACCTTGCCGTATTCATTCATAAGATCAGGTTGTGCTACTTCCGCTGTATTATCAATTAATGATGACATGTTAATATATTTATTATTTAAGGATTAAATTTTTATACCTTTTCTGCGGCCCGATTTGGCTGCTTCTTCCAATAAATATTTTTTATTGATCCGGTTCAACACTACCTGGATGGAATCGCTGTTTTCATTCACACCGGATAAATGAATGATCCCGTCGGCTTTAATGCTGTAGCTCAGGCGTAGTGTTTCATTAACATAATGCGTGTTTTTGTTATGAAGGGTCAGCAAGTGATTCAGCGAGTCAATGGTGTAGCTGTAATAATGCCGGTCCGCAACACCTTCCGCCTCATAATTTCTGTCTTTATTATCTAGTGTAATCTCCTCTACATTGTTGCTATCTATTATCACAGGCCGGTTAGACCGTATACTAATGGTATTCCATTTTTCAAATACTACATCCTTCCATCTTACCGGGTCATTGGGTGAATAAACAAGGGTGTCTTTCTTTAGAATAAATGAGGTTACATTATAGATCCCGCTGGTGTTAGGTAATCCTTTAGTATTTGGGACGTGGTACGAATTACTATTTTTGTATGCCGACCGGGTTTGAAAACCATATAAACCTGCAAAAAGAAAAATAACCAGCGTTTTTAACGCAATGCGGCCATACTTCAGGCGGCCCCGGAAAAAAGAAGGGTGCCAGGTATTTGGTACTGCGGGCCTTTCAAATGAAACCAGGTTGGCGAGCCTGTTAAGATCAAAAAACAAGACGAACAAGGCTAATGTTATCAGGTAAAAACTGTATACATATTCCCCTCCTTCATACGCCAGGTTTGAAAAAAATACATTGCCGGTAAATACGATGATAATGAATGCTCCAACACTTGCAGTTCTACGGTACAATAACAGGGCTCCCGATAATATCTCTATAAAGCCGAGAAAGGATTGATAATTTGGCACGATGCCGAGACTTAGCGAGAACATTTTCCAATCGGTTAATGAACCATATTGCGTATTAAGATTACTGATAGAAGGATAAGGTGACTGAAGCGGGAATAATTTGATAAAACCATACGCAAAAACGGCGATAGCAAGCCGGTATCGTACGATTACCCTTATCCAGTAATACAAAGTATTATTATCAGCTTCATGTCCCTTTTTTGTTTCAAGGAAAGACCAAATAAATGTTGCGGCAATAGCTAATAGCGCTATCACCAACCAATTGGCAAAGGTTTGGCCCCCGGTAAAAAATTGTGGCGTATAGTGTGCCAGGTTAAAAATATCGGCATAATTCAACTGCAGCCAGTTAACTGAAAATAACAGTTGATAAAACTTCGGATCTATTGGTATTATCTGTAGCAAAAAATAAGCCGAGAAGAACCGCAACACGATCTTTTCATATCCCTTCCATTCTACAGATTGACTATTTGTTATTGATTGTACCATCTTATTAATATTTAAATGATAATTGTTTTATTGATACCCTGCATTTTGACTTAATGCCTTGTTTTTTAATATTTCATTATACGGAATAGGTAACAGGTATTTATTTGTATCCGTAAGGTTCCAGAGATCTTTGGCCCTATCCGTTCTTACAACGTCATACCAACGGTGAGGCTCAAATGCCAATTCTATTCTTCGTTCATTTTCTATTGCCTGTAAAATATCAGCCTGGTTTGCTACACTAATCTCAATAAGGCCGGCTCTTTTTCTTACAGCATTAAGGTCATCTAACGCGTCAGCCAGGTTGTTTTGTTTTGCTCTTGCCTCCGCTCTTACCAGGTATAACTCAGCGATACGTATAACATAAGTTGCAGAAGCTGTTATGGACCTGTAAAGATTACCATACCACCTGTTCTGGTTATCCTTCGCTACCAATACGTTTCTGTTACCTCCTTGCTGTTCGTCATTAGCCAATGTCACGAAAGCATCATTTGGCGCCCATTGCCTTGTTCCTCCCAATGTTTGAGGTAACCATTGGCCGGCATGAGTATTTGTTTCTGTTGTGCCATTGTAATAAATTTCAAATACTGATTCAGTAGTTCCTTTGTTGGCGATAAAAGCATTGTACGGTTGTGCCAACTGGTAATCGGCTGCATCGGCTATGATTTTTGTCGCATATGCTTCTGCGTTAGCCCAATTCTTTTGGTATAAGTAATATCTTGATTTAAGCGCCCATACCGTTTTTTGTGTTGCCCGGTAACGGTTGGTGGTAGCAGGTAAAGATGTTTCGGCAATCTCCAGGTCGTTGAGAACCTGCGAATAAGTTGCTTCCAGTGACGCCCGCGAGAGGCCTATATTGTCAGATGATTTAATGGTGGGCGCCGTCACAATGGGAACTCCACCCCATGAGCGGGCAAGATCAAAATAAGCCAGCCCCCTGATAAAATAAGCCTCACCGGTTAATTGTTTTTTATAAGCATCTGTAAACAACGCATCCTGTACCTCTGGTACCTTGGCAATGACATGGTTTGCCCGGTTAATGGTTTGGTAAATAGCGGTCCATGCGGCACTGACAGTGGGATTATCTGATTTTATATTATGATTAATGAATTCCTGCACCTGTGATTGGGAGCCCGTCCATTGTACATTATCCCCCGACAGGTAACCAATCGACTGAAAACTGGTTCCGTAATAGCCGGCACTGCCAAGGGCGCTATAAATCCCTCGCACTGCTTCTTCGGCAGAGATTTTATCATAAATGGTCTGTTCATCCGAAACATAGTTCTTAGGTTCAACATCCAGGAATTTGTTGCATGAAGAAGCGATAAGTAAAAAAAGGAACAACGTATATTTTGTTAATGCTTTCATTGCTGATAATTTTTTATTAAACTTGGTTTACTATAACGAAAAACTAATACCGAACTGAACACTTCTTGGCTGCGGCGGGGTACCCAGGTCAATACCCGGCTGATTTTGAGCGCTGTTGGCGCTTGATTCGGGATCAGGGCCGGTATATTTTGTAACTAAGAAAAGATTACTTCCCACTACGTATATCCTGACATTCTCAAACCTTGCTTTTTGGGTTATCCGTTTTGGGATTGTATAGCCAATTGTTAATGTGCGAAGGCGTAAAAAGCCACCATCTTCCAGCCAACGGCTGCCACCATCCAGGTAATTATTTACATTAACACCATCTGCTTTAGGAACATCTGTTATATCACCAGGCTTTTGCCATCTTGCCAGGTCACTTGCAAAAATTATTCTTGCTCCATCCCTTGCACCTCCACCTTCACCAAAGAACCTGTTGTGGTTGTAAGTTTTATTACCATATTGATAGGAGAAAAATATATTAAAATCAAAATCTTTATAGGTAAGATTATTACTGATCCCTCCAAAAAATTTAGGCCATATACTTCCCATTATCTGCCGGTTACTTTTATCCTCATAAATTGCATTCCCCGTTTGAGGATCTACAGACAGTTGTTTAATTAAATTGAATGAATACAGAGGATAGCCCTGCTTTTGAAGGATAAGATTCCTGCTGCCATACTGCAGAGGAGAAGGTGTAACCAGTTTTTCAATTTTGTTTATGTTTTGAGCGATATTGAAATTGGTGGTCCAGTTAAAATCTTTGTTGCTGATATTGAGCGTATTAATTGAAAACTCAAAACCTTTATTACTTATTTCAGCGGCATTGGCCCAATAAGGTGTTGCAAGGCCGGAAGTTGCTTCAGGTGTTATTTGTAATAAACCATCTGTTGTATATTTTCTATAATAATTGAACTCAACATTCAACCGGCTTTTAAAAAAGGAGACATCAACTCCAATATTGAACTGGCTTGTTTGTTCCCAACGCAGGTCACTCGCCAACTGCAACGGCGCTATACCTGCACTGTCTTTGTATCCTGTGCCACCGGTCCATAGCCCCTTTGCCGCAAAATCACCAATTCCGTTCTGGTTTCCAAGTATCCCATAACTGGCCCGTATTTTAAGATCATTTACGGTCTCAACATTCTTCAGGAAACTTTCCTGCTTAACACGCCAGGCAGCACCGACCGCGGGGAAGTAACCCCATTTATGATCGGGGAATTTAGATGAGCCGTCTGCACGGAAACTAAAATCTATCAGGTATCGATCTGAAAAATTGTAATCTGCTTTACCGAAAAAGGAAGATAATTTATTTTGACTCCAGTTTTGCGACCCACTGATTGCGGAGGCTGATGATATCTGTGTATACGAATTGTTAGCGAAACCGGTTCCCTGTAAAGCAGTTTGCTTGTTAGTATTTTGCTGAATTGTATTGCCAACTAAAATTCCAAAAGAATGTTTATTACTAAACCTTTTACGGTAAGAAAGTATCTGTTCATTTACCCAGCTTGAGTTGCGTGTAAGCGTAGAGGTGGCAAGCCCGGCCGGACTACCAGGACTAAGAAAAGTATTCCAGTATTCTGACTCATCATAATTATTATAATCTATACCAAGGGTGGAGCGAAACTTAAGTCCCTTAATTATTTCTGCCTCAAGATAGGCATTGCCAATATATCTTAAACTGATGGAGTTTACATCATAGTTATCAATAAGCAATGTCACATTATCAAACCCCGCCCTTCCTACTAATACTCCCTGGTCGTTATAGGGAGATAAGTATGTTGGCGTATGTAATGCAGCCTGTAATATACCTCCTGCCGGGCCATCACCCGCTCTCCCCTGGTTCCTGAAAGTTCGGGACAGCGTATTGCTGATGCCGATCTGAACCTTATCACTTATTTTTTGGTCTAGATTAAATTTGAAGCTTGACCTGTCGAAAGTAATAGGTTTTAATATAGACTCCTGTTTGTTGTAACCCGCTCCGATGTAAAATTTAGTTCCTTTTGTGCCACCAGATACGGAAAGGTCATAATTACTTAGTTGAGCCTTTCTGAAAATTTCATCAAGCCTGTCATATGTTTTTTGCAGATCAGGCGTACCGCGCCCTGTAGCGGCTGATGGATTAAGCACAGTTCCGGTAAAGGGCTGGGGTTTCCCGATGTTATTAAAATACTCATTTACCAAAGTAGCGTGTTCAGGGCCGGTTGTTAATTTCCATAAAGGCGGCGCCCAGGCGACGCCATGTGAAGCATCAAAATTTACCTGGGTTTTTTGGTTAAAATTTCCTCTTTTAGTAGTAACTATTATAACACCATTGGCGCCCCTTGAGCCATAAAGGGCCGCTGCTTCAGCATCTTTTAAAATTTCAATACTCTCAATATCAGATGGATTAATATCCGCAATGGGCGAACTTGCTTTACCACCTGTGTTTATGCTTTGAACACTGGTACTGTTTATAAATACTCCATCAACAACATACAACGGGCTGTTGTCCGCATTGATGGAAGTTGCGCCACGCAAACGAACAGTTACTACTTCGCCGGGAACACCCGTATTTGTTGTAAACTGCACACCAGGGGCCTTACCCTGCAATTGCGCTTCAAAACTACCTGCAGGTATCTTTTTAGTACTGGAAGGATCTATTTTGGTAACAGAACCGATAAGGTCCTTTCTCTTTTGTGTACCATATCCCACTACAACCACATCATCCAATTGCACATTTCCCTTTTGCAGTTCAATAGCTGTATGGCCATAAGAACTAATCAGCACTTCTTTTGTATCATAACCTATGTAACTTATAATATAAGTGACTGGAACGCGCTGCCCCGTAACAAATTTAAATTCCCCATTATTGTCTGTAATTATTTCGTGAGTAGTTCCTTTAATATGAATGGTCGCACCTGCTAATGGCGACTTTGTTTTATTATCAATTATTTTTCCCAGCAACTCTACGTTTGTATTTTGAGCAATGGAAGTTTTAATAATTCCGGTGCAAAGCGTGATTGCAATTACAAACAAGTAACCGGGCTTGTAAATCAATTTATTCATTATCATTAGTTTTATGGCCTCTATACCATTGTTTTGGCAACAAAGAGAAGTGAAGTAAAAAATATTGAACATAGCATCGCCCCAACACACCAGTAATGCCCCTGTAAAGGCATACTGAAGTAAGTACCACCCTTAAATTCAGGTGCCTGAACAGGATGCATTACTGGCAGTTAAGCGTGCCTAAGAAATTTAATTTTTGGAGAAAAATGAATCAACAGCAACAACAACGGAGAGTGTTAAAAAAGCTACCATTTACCACCATTTTTTGTTGACCGGACGAGCCTGGTTCATGAGAGAAATTTACACTCATTGAAATGTATTTAGAATTTTACAATGATTACTTGCTGGTGGTAAACAAGTAATTTTTATTAGTCTACTGTTTTGGTGGACAAAAATAAGAGAATTAGTTATTCTTAACAAATTCTTTTTTTTATATGGCAAACCATTTTCTTTTAACTCTATTTTCTTTTTAAAAAAAATAGAAAAAACCGCTTGCAGTACTGGGCCGCTTGAGAAACGATAATTATTGTGAAGCTGACAAAGAGGCGCCTGCGCGGTATAGAAATATGTAAAATAAAAGACATGGAAGTAAAAGAAATAACACCAATGAGATTGATACCAATTTTGTAATAGGGGTTGACTTAAAGAGTCGATGGCCGGAAGTTAACGATTGGAAGAGCGGGCGTAGCTTACGGAACGAATAGAAATAAGGAGGTTGTGTTGAGAATCAAAACAGATCCGGAAATGATGATTTGAAAGCTGAATAAAAATTAATCAACATTGGAATTGAAACTTATTAGAAAATATAAAATAAAACCATATTCAAAAACAATAGATAATTATAATTGAAATGAGTAAAAGTATCCACAAAATATTAAAATCTACCCGCCGATTTTAACAGACGTAATATGTATAACTTAACTAATTGCTTATCATCATTGTCGGCTAATTAGTCTTTAATTATTAATCAGCAGCACAAATACACAAATGTTTCGATCCGGTAATTGACCTATCATAAAAAGTAACTTTATGCGGCCATGACGGGATGAGGTAATGATTTAATTTCGGTAATCCATTCATGTTGTGCGTGATTTACTTGCAATCCCTATACTGATAGTTAGATGACGCCCTCCTTATTTTCTAATAGTTCAAGTAAGGCGTGTCGTTCTGTTTCAATTTCTTTTTGAGTACGAACTCCGAGTTTACGGAAAAGTGGAATGGGAGGACACCAACCCTGTATTGCATGCTGTGCTAAAAAAATGGTTATGACGGCAGGTAGGAGTAACCATTTTTTATTAACCGTTGCAGCCAATACAACTCCACCAAGTGCAATAAGGGAAGCATTTAATTCTAGTGTTCGTTCAACATCCCACTCTGATTCCAATTTTTTTATCTTGTCCCTTATGCTTTTACTACTCTGTGATGAATAATAGTCAACATTCCGGGCTATTTCATTATCGATCTTTTGATTAGTGGAATCGGATGTTACTTTTCTTACCCGATCTTTACCAGGGTTTAATGTTGTTTCCATAAAAAGGATTTATTTAGTAAAGAACAAATATTATGCCGCTGGAAACAAAAGTGAAAGTATCTATTCCCGAAGAGCAGGAGAAAAAAGCAAGCCAACATTGATTCCTATATTGTGGCAGGGTACCTGCTTTTACACGTTGAGTTTTCTGATCCCGCTTTGGGCCAGTGCTTTTGACAGATTGCTATCTCGCTCCCCTTTGGAGTTGACGGTCGGGCTAGTTTAGCAGGTTCGATTCCTTTTGAACATCTTCAAACTAAAAACCGCTAAAATCATGTGATTTTAACGGTTTTGAATTGTTTTTGAATGCTATGTGTGATCTGGCTGGGAATGAAAACATCGTATGGCGGTGTTTAGTGCTGCACGCATGGTATCTTTATTTATACATGCAAAAATATTGACGCAGCGTAAAATTTACGAGACATGGTTAAACGGATACTTACTTTTCAACCGTTATCTACAACTTAAGGGTGTTCCATAAACTACCACTACGTCTGCTGAATAAAGTAGGAGAAATCAAATCAAAAAATGTCTGATCCAGTTTGTTTTCACAATCGGATCAGATGTTGGCTGATACAGGCCTTACCAGATTATTTAATAGTTTTTTAAAATCAAAACTAATTTCGCTTGGATTTCTTTTATTATCCATACTGGGCGCTAAGGCAAGAAAGAGCGAAAAACTAATTACAGAACAACCTCTTTAGGGATACTGTTCCTTCATTATGCTGATAAATATAAATGTAACCTTGATTACAAAGTGAATCCAAATATATTATTAAATCCCAGTGCCCCCTTTGTTTGAACACCGATAAGTCTGTTATAATCTTCTAAAATTAGGAGTACTCAACTAAATTTAACGCTTCAACAGGACACCCTGGTGCTATTTAATCACCAATGTTTCTGCGAACCAATCAATCATCTACACAAATTGTCAGCCCATGTCGTCAACTGCTCATTTATTCTGATTGACAAATCACAGCAATTTAATTTTGATGAAATAACCAATCAGAAAGAAGGAATTTTTTTGTTTAATTTTAAAGTAAAACTTTCATTCTTGAACTGATCTTAAAGTAAAATCTAAGGCCTTCGAGTCCATATTCCACTTTGTTGACCATACGTCGAATTAAATACTTGGTAATGCAATAAGATTGCCACAATAACTGCTCTTCATCTTATTCAATATGTTCGGGGCAAGAGCCGAAGTTGCCGAACTATACCTGGATACTGCTTTGAATTATTTCAGAATTGAAAGGTTAAAACTCGATTAATGAAGAGATGTATCATCATACTTATTTTGTCGTGTTGTACGGTTCAAGACTTTGCACAAGCGTATATAGACAGTTTAAAAAAATTGATCATCAAAGTAGGAAAGGAAGACACGGCCATGGTTGACCGCCTGGTCTATTTATCCGACTTTTATATTTACAACAAACCAGACTCCGGTATCTATTTTGCGAACAATGCAATACGACTCTCACAAAAACTGCTCTACCGGAAGGGTGAGGCATGGGCAATTGTCAATTTGGGTGATGCCTATTGGGTGCTCGGTGATTACGCTCTGTCCATGCAGTATTATCTACAATCGTTGAACGTATTCCAGCAAATGAAGAGGCCGATAGGCGTGAGTAGCGCGAAATATGGCATAGGAGAAATTTACAAAGAAATGAGCAATCATAAACAGGCTTTGCAATACTATTTCGAAGCAAGAAAATTGGATGAAGAAAACGCTGATGACATTAAATTATTATTTCCCGATACTTCTCTGGATGCCAGGCTTAAGATGTGCGATATTTTAATAGCGGATGCTTATTTGGCTGGAAACATGTTGGATTCTGCTCTGTTCTTCGCCAGGAGAGGTTTTATAAAAGATCGTGAATTAGGGCATGATTGGGCTTATCCTGCATTGGTGTTGGGCAAGATATACACTAAAAGGAATCTGTGGGATTCGGCTTTTTATTTTTACAAGTTGACTTTTAAACGAAAAGCACAAAACGACTGGATTGATATTATTAATGGTATTGCCACAATATTCTTTAAGCGAAACCAACCAGACTCCTGCCACTATTATGCTAAAATGGCTTTTGACTCTGCTCAAGTTATCCATTACCGGAAAGGAGCGATGCAGTCCAGCGAATTGTTGTCATGGGTATACGAAAAAACAAATCCGGTCCAGGCTATACCGTATTACAAAACCAGCCTGGCCTTAAAAGATAGTCTTTATGATAATGAAAAATTAAACCAGGTTCATTTTCTTACTTTTCGTGAAAAGCAAAAGGAAATGGAACTGCTGGCCGCAAATACAAAATACCAAAACCAGTTAAAGTTTTATGGACTTCTATCCGTTATCGTATTTGTTCTCTTATTAGCAGTCTTGTTATGGCGCAACAACCAGCACCGCAAAACGGCTTATACGTTATTGCAAAAACAGACAGAAAATGAATTGCAGATTCAGAAGCTCGAAAGCGAAAGAATAAAATCAGCATTGCAGCAGCAGGCAACCGAACTGGAAATGCAGGCACTCCGCTCCCAGATGAACCCGCATTTCATTTTTAATTGCCTGAGTTCTATCAACCGCTTCATATTAAAAAATGAAACTGAAGCAGCCTCAGATTACCTGACAAAATTTTCCAGGCTGATCCGGATGGTGCTGAACAATTCTAAAAACCCCCTGGTCCTACTTGAGGATGAACTGGAAATGCTTCGTCTTTATCTTGATCTTGAGAGGCTGAGGTTTAAAAATTCTTTTGATTACAGCATCGTCTTTCATAACCATTTTGATGTGGCATCTATTTTTATTCCTCCGTTGCTGTTACAGCCTTTTGCCGAAAATGCCATTTGGCACGGGCTTATGCACAAGGAAGGAAACGGCGCCCTGGAAATTGCTTTCGAACTTGAGGATAATATGTTGAAATGCTATATTACCGATAATGGTATAGGAAGAATAAAAGCAGCAACATTTAAAAGCAAATCAGCAGAGAAACAAAAATCCATGGGTATGCAGATTACTGCAGGCCGTCTTGCCTTGCTTAACCATGAAATTGAACAAACATTTTTACACATTGAGGACCTGGTGGATGACAAAGGACAAGCAACGGGTACAAAGGTTACATTAAAGATAAGGTACAGGGAAAGCATCAAAGAATTTTCGTAAAGGATTTTTTGAGTCAGGGGTTAAGTGATAAACGCTTTATGATTTTGAATGTTGGATGTGACACATGATTTTAATTATGAGTAATTTTAGTATTTTAAAACTTGTCTTCTTCTCATTATACTTATCCTGACAAGTAAAATGTGCAAACCGACAACCATAATATACCAGCCTCTTCAACGACAATTTTTTTTACTGGTTATCTTGTCAATCGTTTTTTCCTGCTCGCAAAACAATCCTAAGAAGCTGAATGTCTCCGAAAAAAAGAACGAATGGAAGCCACCTGTTACCATTGCAGGTAAAGCACCTATTGTAACACTTCTTGATACCTGCCCACCTCCACTCACTATTAACATTCCAGCAAAGAAGCAGGATTCTTTTGTTACAAAAATTAATAATTCAAAAACCGTTATTCGTCCCCCGGAAACAAAGCCTGCTGGCTTTATCGTGCTCATGCAAAACTATAATACCGAGCAGGGTCTTGCCGCCAGCGCAGTATCCGGCGGTTGTATGGATAAAAGCGGAAATCTCTGGGTCGCTACCAATGGTGGTGGGGTAAGCCGTTACGATGGCAAATCCTTCACGAACTATACCACCACCGTGGGGCTGGTAAGTAACTGGGCAACCAACATTCTCGAGGATGAGGACAGAAATGTCTGGATAGCTACGGGTGGTGGAGTAAGTAAATACAACGGTAAATCCTTTACGAATTATACCATCGCCCATGGACTGGTAAATAATTTCGTTAGGAGAGTCCTGCAGGACAAAAGTGGAAATCTGTGGTTTGCGACTCAAGGGGGAGTATCGCGCTATGATGGTAAAGTCTTCAAGAGCTTTACTACTACTGATGGGCTGGTAAATAATTGGGTAACCAGTATCCTGCAGGATAAAAGGGGAAATCTTTGGTTCGGCACCGCGGAAGGAGTGTCGCGTTATGATGGTAAATCCTTCAAGAGTTATACCAGCACGGAGGGGCCCGTAAAGATGTATGTATCGAGCATCATCGAAGACAAAAATGGTAATCTCTGGTTCGGCACGGGAGGAGGAGTATGCCAGTTGGATCAGAATGGATCATTTAAGAACTATACTCCACCTTTGGAGTTGACAAATAAAAACGTCTCAAGCATTCACCTGGATAAAAAAGGTAACCTCTGGTTTGGAACTATGGGAGAAGGAGTATTTCGATTGAAAGAGGATGGATCCATAACAAATTTTGATTCCAACCGTGGGCTCACAAATAACAATGTACGTAGTATCCTCGAGGATAATACCGGAAACCTTTGGTTCTGCACGGAAGATGGAATTTCCCGGTTTGACCAGGCGGGAAAATTCTTTGAGGGTTATACCACAGCGCAGGGCCTGGCAAGTAACTCTGTTTTGAGTTTTTGCGAAGATAAAAACGGGAATCTTTGGTTTGGAACTACTAATGGTGGAGTATCCTGCTTAGATCGGGAACGTAAGACTTTTACGAATTATACTACTGCCCAGGGACTGCCTGGTAATACGGTGCGAAGTATTGCTGAGGATAAAATGGGCAATCTCTGGTTTGGGACAGAAGATGGAATATGCCAGTTGGATCCGGATAGAAAAGTTTTCAAAGTTTATAATACCAAACAGGGACTGCCAGAAAATAGCACACGGTGGATCAAAGAAGATAAAAAGGATAATCTTTGGGTCTGTACGCGGGAAAGTGGGGTATTCAGGCTGGATAAAAAGAGAAGGTCGATTACGACATATACTATTGAGCAGGGATTGGCAGCTAATAATGTTCGCGATATTACTGAAGATAGGAGCGGAAATCTTTGGTTCACTTCGGTAGGGGGCGGCATATCCCGGTTCGATCAGGACATCTCATCCTTTACAAATTATGGCATCGGCCAGGGACTGGCACATAATAACGCATGGGCTATGCTTGAAGACAAAAATGGTAATCTCTGGATCGGCACGGAGGCCGGCCTATCGCGGTTTGATGGAAAATCTTTCACCAACTATACTACCGCAGACGGACTTTTGAGCGATGCAGTTGATGATTTCGAGTTTGATACGGAAGGAGTAATGTGGGTTGGATCAAAAGGTTTTACTGCCTTGACAGGTTTTGCTGACGATAAAAAACAAAAGTCCTTGCAGGGTGGTGAATTAAGACCCTCAAACGAACTTTCAAATGCAGAACTTAAGGACGGTGGTTTTAAACCGGTCTTTGAGATCTACAGCTACAAGACTGGTTATTTCGGGAAACCAGTAGGTATCATGGGCGTAAGTCACGACGGCACTATTTGGGCAGGCACTGGCGGATTTGAGGGAGATAAACTTATTAGTTTTAATTTTAGAGGCGTACATAAAAATCCCACTCCGCCTACTGTTTTTATACAAGACATAAAAATAAACAATGAACCGGTTTGCTGGTATAACCTCATCGCTCCCGTTAACCATCAGAATTCCCACGGAGAGGAAGAACCGATTGATAATATAACAACAGCTCCAAACATTACAGAAGAAGGGACTATTTTAGGGAAAATATTGACCGATGAACAGCGTAAAACCATGCGGCATAAATTCAGTGATGTAAAATTTGACAGCATCACCCGTTTTTATCCTTTGCCGGTTAATCTTGTGCTGCCTTACCTGCATAATAACCTGACATTTGATTTTGCAGCCATTGAACCTGCAAGACCGTTCCTGGTGCGTTATCAATATATGCTGGAAGGATATGATAAGGAATGGAGCCCGGTAAGTGATCAAACCTCCGCTGCATTCGGCAATATGTACGAGGGCAATTATACTTTTAAATTAAAAGCCCAAAGTCCGGATGGTGTTTGGAGTGACCCCATAATATATACTTTTAAAGTGTTGCCGCCCTGGTGGCGCACCTGGTGGGCCTATGCTTTATATATCATTGTATTCATTGCTGCATTATGGAGTTTTATCAAATGGCGCGAAAACGCGATAAAAAAAGAAGCTGAATTAAAACAGCAAAAAACCGAATTCGAAATGCAGGCACTACGCTCCCAAATGAACCCGCATTTTATTTTTAATTGCCTGAGCTCTATTAACCGGTTCATACTAAAAAATGAAACAGAATCAGCTTCCGATTACCTGACCAAATTTTCAAGATTGATCCGGATGGTGCTGAACAATTCAAAAAATTCTTTAATACCCCTTGAAGATGAATTGGAAATGCTCAGGCTTTATCTTGACCTGGAAAGATTGAGATTTAAGAATACATTTGATTACAGCATCAGTTTTCGTAATCATTTTGATATTTCTTCCATTTTTATTCCGCCATTGTTGTTACAGCCTTTTGCCGAAAATGCCATCTGGCACGGACTGATGCATAAAGAAGGAAATGGCGCCCTGGAAGTTGCTTTCGAGCTTGAAGATAATATGCTGAATTGCTATATCACCGATAATGGTATCGGAAGAAAAAAAGCAGCAACATTCAAAAGTAAATCAGCAGAGAAACAAAAATCCCTGGGTATGCAAATTACCGCGGGCCGGCTTGCCTTGCTTAACCATGATATTGAACAAACATTTTTAAACGTTGAGGACCTGGTGGATGAGGAAGGACAGGCAACAGGAACAAGGGTTACATTAAAGATCAGGTATAGGGAAAGTGCCGAAGCGCTTTCAGAAAACAGGATTTAAAAATATATTTCTTAACCTTATTGAACCATTATGATAAAAGCTATTATTGTTGACGATGAGCCTTACTCCTGTGAGTCACTGGCCACTTTGCTGGAACGCTATTGCCCGGTTGTGAAGGTGGCGGATATTTGCTATTCCGGTGAGGCTGCTTTATCAGCTATCAGGGAGCAACAACCACAAATAGTTTTTCTTGATATCGAAATGCCGAAAATGAATGGTTTTGAAATGCTGGAAAGGCTTCCCGAAATAAATTTCGATATCATTTTTACCACCAGTTATGATCAATATGCCATCAAAGCCATCCGCTTCAGTGCGCTGGATTATCTTTTAAAACCTATTGACCGGGAAGAGTTACAAAAGGCTGTACAGAAAGTTACACAGCGGCAAAGTCACCAGCTTCCGCAGCAACTGGAAATTCTTTTACAAAAAATCCAAAAACCCGCTTCGTCCATTCAGAAAATTGCCCTTCCTACCATGGAGGGTTTGCAGATGGTTCCGGTAGATTCCATTATCAGTTGCGCATCAGACAGCAACTATACCATTTTCCTGCTCAGGGATAAACAAAAAATTGTTGCTTCCCGCACATTAAAAGAAATTGAGGAGATGCTGGAAGAATATTCCTTTCTGCGCGTGCATCATTCCTATATCGTTAACCTGAACGAAATAAATAAATACATCAAGGGTGAAGGCGGTTATCTCCTCATGACTGACGGCACTTCTGTTGATGTAAGCCGTAGCAGGAAGGAGATGCTGCTGAAGAAACTACAGCCCGGGAAGTACTAACCCGGGCCTTTTCCCTATCTATTAATCATTGCGGCCCGCAAACTGCATTCCATTTCCGCAACTTGCTCAATCTGGCTGGTATCCCGCCTACTTCCACTTTAGTTTTGACTTAACAATCAACGCTAAAACTCAGCATCATGAAAAAGATAAATTTATTAAACCAGGTTTCAGTCCTACTGCTTGGTTCGGCTATTTTCTTTATGTCGTGCTCCAAAGAAGAGATGTTTTCACCCAAAGAAAGCAAGGTTAATACAGGGGCTGAGAATCAGGCCACCAATACGACTCCGGTCACTGTTGCCAGTGAAAACAGCGCCGCTAAATCAATTCCGACACTTCCGTCTTCCCCATACTGGACTAAGATTACACCCTTTACTTCTTCACACAGTCAATTTCTTACTGTGATTGTAGAAGGTAAGCAGATAAATTTAGAGTTTTATCAAAGGCCAGCCGGTTCAACAGGTTCTCCCAATTTCATTGCTTCAACAGTCGGCAACGAGTACAGGGCATCAATAGCGTTTCTTGCTCAGCCTGGTATTGAATATTTTGTTAAAATGTCTAAAATGTATACTTATTCTTTGTGGCCAGGTATGGGGTCTTTATCTATATACACAATGTATAAGATGACATTAGTTGGTGTAGGGGTTAATGCCGGTAAATTCGAAGAAGTTGGGTTTTCTATAACTCCTCCTTAAGACTTAGTAAGTAATTTTTTTAGGGTCGGTTTTTATAAAAACTGTTACCGGAAATCCTGCGGAGCAAATGAAATTGAATTATAGTTTAAGAAAAACATTAAGGAAGAAATACCTGGCCTGGAATTTATAACTAAACTCCGGCCGGTTCGAACCCAGGACCCTGCCGATTTAAATCGGGATGCTCCGCCAACTGAGCTATCAAGATAATCTGAGTGACCATTGGTACAAAATTCGGACTTTTTAATGGCTGATTTGAAGCTTTTAGTTGACATTCTAGCTGCTTAATTTCCGGAGGACAAGATGCTAAACAGCTGATTTTCAATAAACTCTTTAAATATTGCCTCATTGTTGCCCTTACTGCATCAGTTGCCCCTTTATTGCCCCTTTGTAGAATATAGTTTGTGCCTTTTCCAGTTGAGCCAACTTTGGAGATCAGCTTTTGTTCCACCAAAAATTGGAGGTCATAAGTAGCGGTACACTTTGACACCTTGAATAACACCTGATATAGAGAATTAGTGATTCGCTTATTTTCTTTTATAAATAGCAAAGCCTTTATTTGTCGGTTCTCAAGGCCGTAATTTTTAATATTTCCTCAGTATAAATATCCTTAAAGAAGGTTAGACCAAATCCTCCTTGCTCTTCTTCTAGTAATGGCTCAGGCAAACCGGCCTCCCTACAGGTATAAATAATTTTGTTGATACCAAGACCCCAGGGATTCTATGTAACCAGCTTTTAAAGAAAACATTGGCAATATTGTATTGCGAGGGAATGAAGAATGATCTTTTCTCAATTCCTTGATTGTCGACGGTTGCTTTGGTAAGGCTCTTGCCGAAAAGTAATATAGCGGCGTTGGTAAGGTAGCCCTGTTCGGTGATCAAGTTAAGATTTTTTAAGAGCAATTCTGTACTGATACCTCCTGAATCTGATGGTATTCGTTCTTTTTCAATCGCCTTTAAAATAAAAGATCGGATAGTTTTGTCGTTTAGGTCTTTTAAGGTAACACCCTCAATTGCCATGTCCTCCTATTTTCTTCAGAATAAGGTTTTGCAAAGCGATCCTTTTCTGTTTGTTACTACCGCTACAATAATGAAAAGTGCCGTTGTAAGATATAGGCTCATGACATACCGGCACATTAATCTCGATAAAATAATTCTCCTCATTGCTTTGGAGATTTACGTCTACAACTATTCTAAATTATTAGCAGCTTATTCGGTATCTCATCCATAAGTTTTTGATAATTGTCTACGCCAGTGATTCTACCATAGTCATCAATTCCTATAAAAATCTTTCCCCTTGCGCATTTGCATAGCCACAAATCCATTTGAGGTATTCATCCCTCGACGATTGTTTGTACTCTACGTTGTGTGATTCTGTTTGCCTCGTCTCACTAATCATTTACTCACACACAAAATTATCAATTCCATTGATGGACATCCTATGTAAAATATATGTAGGATAAATGAAGCGTAGAAAGACTCGTTACAAGAAATTTGTCGGCCTAAAATTGCGATACCTAAAATTAATTGGATGCTAGTGGGTAGTTCGATATATCGGCTTTGTTTATTTTATCAACGATGCCCGTAAAGAAGAAAAAGGATCCAGCATCTCAACAGTTGATAGTTGATGTTCGTAAGTATTTTATAGTTAATGGTTGTAGCGGAAGAGATCATTCTCTTATGAATGGCAACAAAGATTAGAACGGAATAAAACCATATGGCTTTCATGCTCATAAATTATATTACATATCCTTTAGTTTTTAGTTCATTCAAAAGTGCTTTGTGCCGGAATAGTATCAGAATGTCTAAAAACAATAAATGTTTCAATCATTTGGAACACTTTCCTGTTCTGTGTGACCGCGTTAGGATTCAAACTTTTACCTGAACTGCTTACCAGCAAGGATTTCAAAATTAAATCAAAATTAATTAAAAAATTGATGTGGATATTGCAGTTATTTCCCCTGTCATTTATATTGTTTTCACCAAATTTTTGAGGACGCTTGTAAGTTGAAAATAGAACAATGTGCTCTATTAAGTAACAGATGCCTGGATACCTTCAAAAGAGATTTTCAAAACAATACCATGTTACTCCCGGAAATGGTTACAGGAAAGATGACCTTTATCAAACAGCAAACCCAGCCCGCGTTTTTCTCTTTTTTCGACAATTCGTAGTCTTGCGCTTGTGCTGATGAAAAACTAAATATAAGACAGGCAATAACAACAAAAAGGAATAACCTGAAGGGGTGTACAAGGATCTCAATGATTGGCATATGAACATAGGCAAAGTGATGAAGAAAACGCAAAACCAGAGATGCATTTTTAGAAACGTTTGATGTAATAATATTAACACCAACATTTCATTTAGCATTTCTAATTGCCTTGGCTTTCTTAGTGCCGGTTCCTAACAAAACAGCCCACCGTAGATGATGGGCCGTTTACGAGGTTTTATTTCTCCTAACGCTGTAAAACTACTTTAAAGGTTTGCATGTTTTCACCATTCATCACTTGTACCATGTAGATGCCATTAGTCTTGTCGGAGACGTTTAACTGCAGCGTTTGTAGTCCTGCATGTAACACAACCGCTTTTTGCTGTACCACAGCACCTTTGCTATCTGTTATCCATAGCTGAGCTCTGCCACCATTTTGATTGTTCAGTTGCAAGGCAAAAGCACCGGTTGTAGGATTGGGATAAATGCCGGTTGCAGCCCGACTTTTGTCCGGTTCCATGTTCTCAGTTGCCCGGCTCATCACACCTGATACAGGGGTACCGCATTTTCCTAACTTATCTCCATGATTCAAATGATCCATTACACCGCTGCTGCCAATACAGAGCGTACCACTGCTGTGGCATACATTTACTTTGCTGCCGCCACATCCTACATTTATCACCTTTACAAGTTTGCTTGTTGTGCCAGTGCAATTGGCGCCATCGGTTACTGTTACCGTGTAGGTTGTTTGTGTTGTGGGAGCAACTGTAATTGATTTAGTCGTGGCTCCGTTACTCCATTTGTATTTGCACGTACCTGAACCACCACTGGTATTGGCTGTAAGTGTGATGCTGGATGCGGGGGCATAACCGGGATAAACTGTGTTTATATCCACACCTTTAGTAAGCACCTTTACATCCGGAATAGAGACGTTGATTTGGGGATTCACCGTCAGAACGGTGAAGCATTGGCTTTGATTACCGTGAACATCGGTAACGGTCCATGTGATGGTGCTTGCACCGACGTTAAAGAGACCGCTGGCGTTGTTGCCCGTGCCACTTCTTGTTGTTGTACCCGTGATGCTAAAGGTTGTGCTTTGCAGGCCGCAGTTGTCGTTTGCCTGGAGCAAAGGAGCGGTGTAAGTTCCTGTGCTGCTAAAACAAAACCTCTGCGCCTGGGGACACGTGAGCACCGGGCCTTCTGCGTCGTTTACGGTGATTGCAGAGGAGCAGCGGGCAAGCGTGTCTGTGTTGTTCTGCACCAGGGCAAAGGTGTTCACGGTAGTACCAACCGGAAACTCTGCTCCCGAAGCCTTGCCACCGGTTTGAACCACCTTCAGGCCAAGTGGAAGATCATAGGAGATAATAACCAGACCGTTGCCTGCCTGTACACCAGCGCTGTTTTCGTAGTTGATTCCGTGGTTGTAAGAACCACCGCCGCCCCCTGCACTAATAGCGTCACCACCACCGCCACCGGAGTAGCCGCCACCGCCACCACCGGTAAGGTCGAAACCAATGCCACCACCACCAAATCCACCCTTGTAGTCGCCGCCGGTGACTGCGGTTCCACCATTTACAAAAGCGCTTCCGCCCGTTCCATCATACACAGTGCTGCCACCGTCAGTTAAGAGGCCTCCGCCCCCACCTGCTACATCTCCTTTCTGACCGCCGTTTCCGCCGGTTCCACCGTTTCCGGGAACAATACCGCCGCCGTTTCCACCCCTTTCGACTATTTGGCCTGCGCTGTAGAATCCATAATTAGTTCCGCCGCCACCACCACCGCCGGCTATTACAATTGGTGTGTTCACGGCATCGGTAACAAAAGTGCCGCCGCCGCCGGAGCGATTGTGAGTGTCGGGGTTTGGTGGGGTTCCGCCCACCAGTATTTTCAGTACCGTTCCTTGTGCTATGGTAAAGTCGCCCTTTATAGAAGCACCCAATCCGGCATTAGAACCAGCGCCCGCGGCCCCTTTAGCCGTAATGGTAAGTTTGGTCACGCCTTGCGGCATTGTCCATTGCACAATGCTGCCCGTGTATTGGAAGGTGTCGCTGACGGATGTCGTATTGCTCCTGGTTGGTGCGATGGGTGTAGTATAATTTACCACCGCGCTGCACTTGCCTGCCTCGTTGTTCACGGTCACATCCTGCGGGCAGGTAAGGGTGGCCAGGTGCACAGCCGGGTCGTTGTCATTAAAATCGGTGTTGTCGGCCACGTAGCCCCCCGGAACGCACCCCGAAGGCCCAAATTTCATTAATAAAGGGTTGCCAAAGCGATCCCCATCAACGTCTTTGTAATAGGTGAGTGTAGGAAGCAGCTCCACTTTTACGTAACCGTCCTGCGGCGTGAGGGTTGTTTGGCCGCGGGTATTAACCTGGCAAAGCCCGCCCGGCAATGAACAGGCCTCACGGCCCTCTTGTGCTGAGCCCCCCGATTGGCCACCGCCACCACCAGCACTGTGCTCAGAGTCATAATTACCACCACCACCACCGCCCATGCCACTGCCACCCGGGCCTGAACCAAAGGCGCCATTGCGGCCCCCGACGGAAAGATCGGTCATACTAACCTGTCCTCCGCCACCGCCGCCGCCGTCTTCAGTTCTTCCAGGACCCTTTATACCTCCGCCACCACCGCCACCGAAGAAATCAAATCCGGTACCGCCAAGTCCATTGCCGGCAATGGTCAAAGCCGGTAATCCCGGAGACACATAATCCCCACCGTTGCCACCGCCGGCAATGAGCAAAAAGCTGTTAGTGCTAACATTGACTGCCCCGGCCCCGGCACCGCCGCCGCCGCCATTCTCCACACCAATTATACTACTGCTTTGTCCTTTGGCGCCGCTAATTACCATTATTTTTTGGCCGGCGGATACCTCAAAAATGCCGCTCAGCGTAGCTCCTTCGCCCCCGGCAAATACTAAACCGTTATTTGCCCCGGTGCCGCCGTCTCCGCCCCTGGCGGTAATGCGCACGTAGAAAGGACCGCCAGTTGTTGGTGCCGTCCAGGTGCCGGTATTGCCGCCTTCGACGCTCAACATCGTTTGTGCCATCAGCGTTGTGCGGCCCGCAAGCAGAAGCAGGCAAAAGAGGCAGGTAGTAAAAATGGTTTTCATAATGTTATTTGTTTTTTATGGTTTGATATTGTGCATAGAAAAGCTTTCGGCATTGTAAAGCACGGATTTTACAAAAGACGGGACAATAGCAAATTCTTGCTATGAGATTTAAAAGTTTAAAAAATTAAGGTGTAACCCGAAAAAGAAATAGGCAGCTTTCTTTACGGTTCATGTGCGAACCTTTCTCATCCTTTGATTGATTCTTTAAAAGGTTAACGTGCAGAAAAACGACGCAAGACAAAGCAATTTGTTTGCTATGATTGGGGGTTTGCAGTTTGTATGAGTAGTTTATAGCGAGTGCGAGTAGCTTGTACTCTCTACGCCTGACAATGGAGATTACGAAATGCCATCTTAAAGGTCTACCTTCCTGGGATATACTAACTCTTTGGAAACCATACATACAACCTCAAGTATCTATTAAAAAGAATATAAGCAGTATCAGACACCACTAGTACTCCTGCCTTATTCTTGTCGCCCTTGGCAAACAAGCAAGAAGAACTATGCCGGACAATTATGCTGGGAATTCAGGTTAGCTCGTTGGTCACCAACCATAATTGCAGATTTTTAACCAAAGAAGCACAAAGCAGATTCACCGGGTATTATTATCTATAACTCATTCATCGTTTGCTACTGGCTGGTGATAGTTCTCCGATAGGGGCTACCATGGAGCCTTCTGAAATTACTGGCCGGACAAGATGTTCTTATTGAATTAACATGAATAATGATAAAAATCACAAATGACCTTTTGGTACTCGAACTTGAACCGTATTATTAATCAAGCAATTACTGTTGCTCATTGAAAATCGATGATGATTATCGAACTAAAAAGCCTTCAAAATCAGTGATTTTGAAGGCTTCTGAAATTGGTGTGATCTGGCTGGGATCACATTTAATCGTCTCAAATATCGATAAAACCTGTGTTTTTTTAAGCTAAAAAGAACTGCTAACCGAATTGCTAACCTCGAATGATATTTTAGTGTAAGATCTTGACAAATGTAATAAAGGTCTGGCTATAAAGAAAAAAATGCCAAAGATTTAAACTTTGCATTTAAAGTGTTCCGATAACATCCTCTTAAAAAAGGGATCGGTAACAAAAATGCAATTTACCATTAAACTTCCTTCGGGAAAGCATTAAAGCAGAATTTTAGCTTGCAGGGTCAGGAATACTCCCTATGAAATAGAATTTCCGAACGTTTAGCAATCCAGGTGCTGCTAGCATACCAGCGTTGTTTATCTGGCTTTAAATCAACTTAAACTACGGAGACTCGAACCCTTTTCTGCACCCCCTTCTAAAACATGCATATTACCGCTGACCGTCGGCGTAATCCGTTTTAAAACGTATGAAAGTATGGCTGCAAATACAACGTAACCTAAAAAAATAAAATAGCCCGGTTGCAGGGAAGTTGCGTTTGACGTGGTCGATGTTAGAAGTCCTTTACTAATGTTTAAATTCGAAAGCTGGCTCTTCAAAATACCATTCAAGCCAATATATGTCATTAATATTCCTACTGCCATTACGTCTGACATATCCCACTTATCGGATTCAAAAGCCAGATAACGCACCACTTTATTTTGAGCAAATTTTTTACTACTTAAAATGTGAATGCCCCTGGCCAATATCCTTACCACTGGTAAAAGAATAACAAAGATGAAGATTAATGCGCCAACTAGCACAGCATCTGGTTTAGGCTGTTGCACCAATGTTGTAACTAAGCCAAAGAGGCTTTTACTTTGAAAAAATAATACTTGGTTTTCAAAAGTAACCCTTTGCCCCATTAACATAAAATTAAAAGACTGTATCTGAGCATCAACTTCTATGATAGATGCTGTTATTCCAACGGCCAGCAAAACAAGGGCAAATAGCAGCGACATGATAAAATGCACCGTATATAGATGCATCTTTTTTCTCATCACCAACCATAATAAAGCGGCTAATAAAACACATCCCAGCATGGCATATGTATAATAATAAGTAGTTGTACGGATAGCAGCCAGGCGGCTACTGATCACTTTATTATAAGTTTCCGCATCTGAAACCTGGTATTTCTTGTACAAATACTTGGTCACCTCATAATTGACAACACTGGTACTATCATATGTTTGCTTTTCAAGCTGGGCCAGTTTGCTGTTGACAATGCCTTTAAGTCTGTCCTGGCTGGCAGAACTAGTCACTTTATCGATTATCGTTTTAGCGAAGGACGGCACCTGGGCCTGAATTTCGTCAATATTGACCAGCGTATTAAATGCAAACTTCTTCAATTTACCGCCTAAGGATTTTTGAGGTTTGTTGATCTCGGCAGCCGTCTTATTTAGCAGCTCATGAAGCTGTGCCTCCACCTCTGCCAGCAAGGCTTTCTTTTGAGTCGGGGTCATATGATAATTGCTTATCTGCGGCTTGGGGAAAG
>JADMIO012752737.1_pt1 | contig 95624 bp, 90 predicted proteins | sample 8958161 | NCBI WGS metagenome assembly JADMIO01 (sample SAMN16585339, study PRJNA669376) | soil metagenome | isolation source: Crop rotation soil | place: USA: Cullars Rotation, Alabama | collected 2011
CTTTCCCCAGCACATACGACATTAATCGTGCCGATACCCAGGTTAGGCGCGCTGTCAATAACTATGACATCATAGTCATGAGCAACAGTTTCAATGGCCAGTCGGAGCATCAGGTGTGGATCGGTGGGCAGTTTACCTTCATCAAATTTGCCCATTAACTCAGTTTCAATACGGTGCAGAGCCAGACAGGAAGGAATAATGTCAAGCCCCGGCCAGCAAGTGGGCTTTATTGCATAAGTGACATCGTCCTTTTCCCCAAGATAGAAAGGCAGGAGAGTGTCTTCTGCATGAATATGAAGATCTGGTACCCATCCGTGATACATTGAGGCTGTTCCCTGGGGGTCGTTACCTTCCACGAGCAAAACACGTAGCCCCTTCAGAGCCAGATCCTGAGCAAGATGAACAGAAACTGAGGTTTTGTAAACGCCTCCTTTATGGGCAGCAACCCCGATCACCGGTGGAAATACGTCTTCAGCACGTCGCAATCGCGTACCAAACACATCACGCATATGATTAATTTGTTCAATTGTATAACCAACACGTTGCTCAACCCGTCCTCGAATTTCCATATCCGGGTGCGGTAGTCGCCCTGCTTTCTCGGCATCTCTGATAGCCTGAGAAGAAACCCCAACTAAATCCGCTGCTTCACCTATTCTCCAGCGCCGGGTTATTTTCCTCGCTTCCGGGCTGTCATCATTAAACTGTGCAATGGCGATAGCCTTCGTCATTTCATGACCAGCGTTTATGCACTGGTTAAGTGTTTCCATGAGTTTCATTCTGAACATCCTTTAATCATTGCTTTGCGTTTTTTTATTAAATCTTGCAATTTACTGCAAAGCAACAACAAAATCGCAAAGTCATCAAAAAACCGCAAAGTTGTTTAAAATAAGAGCAACACTACAAAAGGAGATAAGAAGAGCACATACCTCAGTCACTTATTATCACTAGCGCTCGCCGCAGCCGTGTAACCGAGCATAGCGAGCGAACTGGCGAGGAAGCAAAGAAGAACTGTTCTGTCAGATAGCTCTTACGCTCAGCGCAAGAAGAAATATCCACCGTGGGAAAAACTCCAGGTAGAGGTACACACGCGGATAGCCAATTCAGAGTAATAAACTGTGATAATCAACCCTCATCAATGATGACGAACTAACCCCCGATATCAAGTCACATGACGAAGGGAAAGAGAAGGAAATCAACTGTGACAAACTGCCCTCAAATTTGGCTTCCTTAAAAATTACAGTTCAAAAAGTATGAGAAAATCCATGCAGGCTGAAGGAAACAGCAAAACTGTGACAAATTACCCTCAGTAGGTCAGAACAAATGTGACGAACCACCCTCAAATCTGTGACAGATAACCCTCAGACTATCCTGTCGTCATGGAAGTGATATCGCGGAAGGAAAATACGATATGAGTCGTCTGGCGGCCTTTCTTTTTCTCAATGTATGAGAGGCGCATTGGAGTTCTGCTGTTGATCTCATTAACACAGACCTGCAGGAAGCGGCGGCGGAAGTCAGGCATACGCTGGTAACTTTGAGGCAGCTGGTAACGCTCTATGATCCAGTCGATTTTCAGAGAGACGATGCCTGAGCCATCCGGCTTACGATACTGACACAGGGATTCGTATAAACGCATGGCATACGGATTGGTGATTTCTTTTGTTTCACTAAGCCGAAACTGCGTAAACCGGTTCTGTAACCCGATAAAGAAGGGAATGAGATATGGGTTGATATGTACACTGTAAAGCCCTCTGGATGGACTGTGCGCACGTTTGATAAACCAAGGAAAAGATTCATAGCCTTTTTCATCGCCGGCATCCTCTTCAGGGCGATAAAAAACCACTTCCTTCCCCGCGAAACTCTTCAATGCCTGCCGTATATCCTTACTGGCTTCCGCAGAGGTCAATCCGAATATTTCAGCATATTTAGCAACATGGATCTCGCAGATACCGTCATGTTCCTGTAGGGTGCCATCAGATTTTCTGATCTGGTCAACGAACAGATACAGCATACGTTTTTGATCCCGGGAGAGACTATATGCCGCCTCAGTGAGGTCGTTTGACTGGACGATTCGCGGGCTATTTTTACGTTTCTTGTGATTGATAACCGCTGTTTCCGCCATGACAGATCCATGTGAAGTGTGACAAGTTTTTAGATTGTCACACTAAATAAAAAAGAGTCAATAAGCAGGGATAACTTTGTGAAAAAACAGCTTCTTCTGAGGGCAATTTGTCACAGGGTTAAGGGCAATTTGTCACAGACAGGACTGTCATTTGAGGGTGATTTGTCACACTGAAAGGGCAATTTGTCACAACACCTTCTCTAGAACCAGCATGGATAAAGGCCTACAAGGCGCTCTAAAAAAGAAGATCTAAAAACTATAAAAAAAATAATTATAAAAATATCCCCGTGGATAAGTGGATAACCCCAAGGGAAGTTTTTTCAGGCATCGTGTGTAAGCAGAATATATAAGTGCTGTTCCCTGGTGCTTCCTCGCTCACTCGACCGGGAGGGTTCGAGAAGGGGGGGCACCCCCCTTCGGCGTGCGCGGTCACGCGCACAGGGCGCAGCCCTGGTTAAAAACAAGGTTTATAAATATTGGTTTAAAAGCAGGTTAAAAGACAGGTTAGCGGTGGCCGAAAAACGGGCGGAAACCCTTGCAAATGCTGGATTTTCTGCCTGTGGACAGCCCCTCAAATGTCAATAGGTGCGCCCCTCATCTGTCAGCACTCTGCCCCTCAAGTGTCAAGGATCGCGCCCCTCATCTGTCAGTAGTCGCGCCCCTCAAGTGTCAATACCGCAGGGCACTTATCCCCAGGCTTGTCCACATCATCTGTGGGAAACTCGCGTAAAATCAGGCGTTTTCGCCGATTTGCGAGGCTGGCCAGCTCCACGTCGCCGGCCGAAATCGAGCCTGCCCCTCATCTGTCAACGCCGCGCCGGGTGAGTCGGCCCCTCAAGTGTCAACGTCCGCCCCTCATCTGTCAGTGAGGGCCAAGTTTTCCGCGAGGTATCCACAACGCCGGCGGCCGGCCGCGGTGTCTCGCACACGGCTTCGACGGCGTTTCTGGCGCGTTTGCAGGGCCATAGACGGCCGCCAGCCCAGCGGCGAGGGCAACCAGCCGAGGGCTTCGCCCTGTCGCTCGACTGCGGCGAGCACTACTGGCTGTAAAAGGACAGACCACATCATGGTTCTGTGTTCATTAGGTTGTTCTGTCCATTGCTGACATAATCCGCTCCACTTCAACGTAACACCGCACGAAGATTTCTATTGTTCCTGAAGGCATATTCAAATCGTTTTCGTTACCGCTTGCAGGCATCATGACAGAACACTACTTCCTATAAACGCTACACAGGCTCCTGAGATTAATAATGCGGATCTCTACGATAATGGGAGATTTTCCCGACTGTTTCGTTCGCTTCTCAGTGGATAACAGCCAGCTTCTCTGTTTAACAGACAAAAACAGCATATCCACTCAGTTCCACATTTCCATATAAAGGCCAAGGCATTTATTCTCAGGATAATTGTTTCAGCATCGCAACCGCATCAGACTCCGGCATCGCAAACTGCACCCGGTGCCGGGCAGCCACATCCAGCGCAAAAACCTTCGTGTAGACTTCCGTTGAACTGATGGACTTATGTCCCATCAGGCTTTGCAGAACTTTCAGCGGTATACCGGCATACAGCATGTGCATCGCATAGGAATGGCGGAACGTATGTGGTGTGACCGGAACAGAGAACGTCACACCGTCAGCAGCAGCGGCGGCAACCGCCTCCCCAATCCAGGTCCTGACCGTTCTGTCCGTCACTTCCCAGATCCGCGCTTTCTCTGTCCTTCCTGTGCGACGGTTACGCCGCTCCATGAGCTTATCGGGTCCACTCGCGAACGCAGAAAGGCCCACCCGAAGGTGAGCCAGTGTGATTACATTTGCGGCCTAACTGTGGCCAGTCCAGTTACGCTGGAGTCACTAGTATTTAGGTGACACTATAGAAGCGGCCGCGACAACTTGTCCACGTGGAATTCTAAGCTTAGGATCCCAATGTGCTGGAAAGGGTTTTCATATAAGCTATATGCCCTCTCTGAAATCGTCTTGAAACTTTTTTCATTTAGCCAGCTATATTTTTTTTGCGCGAAATATTTTTCAAAAAGATGTATGAAGACATGGTCTTCCCACATGTATTTCTGGTTGAGATATCGATTGATGAATTTTACCAAAAGAAATCTTGTCATCTCTTCATTGATGCTTGCGGGACCGAGCATTTGATCAAGTTCCATGATAACAGAATCCTGGTGTGGCACCACGAGCTGTTCATAGTATTTATCAATTTTTTCTTCGAATAGTGTGGTATAAGCCAGACGGCCATCCCAGAAATTCACCCCATCCCAGTAATGTTGCTTGTAATAATGATAGGAGTCGAGTGAATCCTGTTTATTCTTTGGATCTTTTAATCGTCCAGTCAATATAGGTTCGCGCATGGCGATAAGTAAAAGACTTAAGATATTCTTTGGATCTTTTTTGATTAGTCCTTCCCGATAATCTACGATCTGCTGGTTGAGTTTTACCAATTGATCAGTGATAGCGGTTGAATCTTTTTTATTTGTCGACTTTTTTAATTGCTCCTGTAAAACCGTTACCTGTTTCCCCGTATTACCCATATACTGCTGGTAGCTTTTGAAAAGATCATTGTCGGTTGAATTGATAAACCTGACACCATTGGCAATTGTAGCAGTATCGGCGACGATAGAAAAATTTTGTTGCTTATCTATCAGCACTTCAAAAAATCCTGTTTTATTTGGATAGCCAATCAGATAGATCCCGCCCTGTAACTTTTTATTGCCTTTGAATATCGCTTCGCTCTTTTCATTTAGCATAGCTGAATCTATGATCGGGTAGGATTTTCCAAAATAATGACCAAGATAGATGTACTGGTTCTTAAACGGTTTAAAGGTGACCTTGATCTCATATGCCGGTTGTGCCATCAATGCCGCCGAGATCAGCAGGAGAGGTAAAAAATAAATTTTTTTCATATGTATAATGAACCGGTAAAGATAAGCGCTGGTTGCTAAAACTTATAAGTCCTGCCCAATTGCAGGCCCCTTTAAAGAGGTTTGAAAAGTTAAAATGGTTGTTTCCAGCGACCTGTTTTTTAAAGTTTTAGAGGTGATTGAGGTCCGGAACTTATTTTTGCCGGATGGCCCGGAAAAGAAAAAAGGCGACGATCATCGAAAAATTATTGGTGGAAGATTATGCCAATGAAGGCCGGAGCCTTGGAAGATGGCAGGGCAAGGTAGTATTTATCGAAAGAACAGTACCGGGCGATCTCGTTGATGTTTATCTCTATAAAAATAAAAAAGACTGGGCCGAAGGTTATCCGCTGACCTTTCACGAATATTCTTCAAGAAGGGTTAGTCCCTTTTGTCAGCACTTCGGTAATTGCGGTGGATGCCAATGGCAAATGGTTGGCTATGACGAACAAATAAAATTTAAACATCAACAGGTAAAAGATGCTGTGCAACGGATTGCTAAAATTCCCTTGCCGGAATTTTCTCCCATCATTGGTGCAATAGAAGACAGGTATTACAGGAACAAGTTAGAATATACATTCGGGGTGTATAGATATATTCCGGAGGGAGAATATAAAAGCAAAGCCCCCCTGCCCCCCGAAGGGAAAGCCCCCCTAAATCCCCCCGAAGGGGGGAATTCAGACTCTGAAGATTCGAAAACACTTTCCGGATTTGCAGACTCCAAGAACCCCCCTTCGGGGGGCAGGGGGGCTTTCCCGTCCGACGCATTCAGTGGGGCCGCGGGTTTCCACGCCAAAGGACTCTTTGATAAGATCGTAGATATTCAGCAATGTCATTTACAAAGAGAACCAACCAACCAGGTTAGAGAGGCGATCAGGGAATATGCAGCGCAGCATGATCTTTCATTTTATGATGTGCGACATCACACAGGTTATTTGCGCAATGTACAATTGCGCATATGCGATACCGGTGAAGTGATGGTGAATCTTATCGTCGGAGAAAATGATCCGGAAAAAACAGAAGGGCTATTAAAATATTTACAGTCTTCCGTTCCTTCCATCACAACGATCGTATATACTGTCAATCAAAAAAAGAATGACAGTATGCAGGACCTGGAACCCATTACCTGGTCCGGCAAAGGATACGTGATAGAAAAACTGGAAGATTTTCAGTTTAAGATCGGCCCGAAATCTTTTTTTCAAACAAATACAAAGCAGGCGGAACAGTTATATAAAGTGGCCAGGGATTTTGCTGAGCTATCGGGAAATGAGATCGTTTACGATCTCTATTGCGGAACAGGCAGCATAGGTATTTTTGCCAGCAAGGGTGCAAAAAAGATCATTGGCGTGGAAATGATCGAAGCTGCAATTGATGATGCCAGGGAAAATGCAGCATTGAATGGAATAACCGACGCGGAGTTTTATGCAGGAGACGTGATAGATATTTGCAATGATGATTTTTTTGCGCTCCACGGCAGACCTGATGTTATCATTACTGATCCTCCACGTGCGGGCATGCATCCTAAGTTGGTTCAGAAGATCCTTGACATTGCAGCACCAACGGTAGTATATGTAAGTTGTAATCCTGCTACACAGGCAAGGGATCTGAATTTATTGGCAGAAAAATATGAGGTAACAAAAATGCAACCGGTGGATATGTTCCCGCATACGCATCATATAGAAAATGTGGCGCAATTAAAACTGAAAGGTGAAAAGTGAATGGTGAATGGTGAATTTGCCTTTTGCTTAAGGCGTTCATTATTTTTAAAGTTCAAAAATTTTTTTACTTATTCATTATTCACCATTCACTATTCACTCTTCACTATTCACTATTCACTAAATTTGCCGAATGAGCAATTTTCGATTTACACGTGTTGACCGTTTTCCTCCAGTAGTTAAGAACCTGATCATCCTGAATATTCTTGTATGGGTTGCCCAGCTTTTTTATGATAAGCAATGGGGGCTAACACCGAAGATCGGTTTGTGGCCGATCGATACTCCTTTATTCAAACCCTACCAGATCGCAACGCATATGTTCGCCCATGCTACCTATGATGAGCGAGGCACGATCATGTTCTTTCATATTTTATTTAACATGTTCGGACTTTACATGTTTGGCCGTATCCTGGAAAATGTTTGGGGCTCCAAACGTTTCCTGTTTTTTTATCTCGCTTGCGGAGTGGGTGCCGCTGCTACACATTTGATCATGCAGTATATCATGGGAGGTTTCTCCCTGGCATACGGTGCATCAGGTGCTGTAATGGGAGTATTTGTTGCATTTGGTTATTTATTTCCCAACACCGAACTGATGATCATTCCCATTCCTATCCCGATCAAAGCAAAATGGCTGGTAATCGTCTACATACTTATAGACCTTTTTGGTGGATTTGGCGTAGCGGGGGGAACAGGTATCGCCCATTTCGCGCACCTGGGCGGGGCCCTGACCGGGTTTATTATTGTGTGGATATGGAACAAAACGAATAGAAGAACGTTATATTAATTGAATGTTGAAAATGCGTGAATGACTGAGACTGAAGAACGATATCAAAAAAAAATTACACTTGGCGCATCGAATAATGCATTGATCACCCTGATCGGCATCTGCCTCATCTTATTCTGCGGTTTCCAGTTCATGAAGGCCGTCTGGTATTTCAAATATCCGAAAGAAGTTGCGCTGGGTTTTTATTATAAAAATGTTTTAAGCTGGTTCATGTTGCCGGCCGATGCGGATAATATGATGAGTCAGCCCTGGAGTATCATCACACATATGTTCATTCATGATAGCTTCTGGAGAATATTGGCCAACATGCTTTGGCTTTGGTGCTTTGGCTATATCATGCAGGACATGACGGGCAATAAAAAGATCATCCCGGTATTTATTTACGGATCATTAGGCGGGGCACTTGCATTCATGCTTGCGTATAATTTATTGCCCTCATTACATTCGCAGATCCCGACAGCTTATGCGATCGGTGCATCGGCAGGGGTGATGGCTATTGCTATTGTTACTACACTGGTTGCTCCGAAATACCGGATATTTCCATTGATCAAAGGAGGGATACCGGTTTGGGTGCTGACCATTTTATATATCGTATCGGATCTCGCCACTATTTCTTTTAGTGATACTGGTCATCTTATTGCCGATCTGGCCGGCGCGGTGACAGGTTATTTATTTGTTTTCTTTCTTCGGCTTGGTTACGACTGGAGCGAATGGATGAATAATTTCTTCGACTGGATCGGTAATCTCTTTAATCCTGACAAACCTAAAAAAGGAAAAAATATCAAAGAAGAATTATTCTACCGATCAACTACTACGCCATATACCAAAACCATGAATCTTAGCCAGGAAAGGATCGATGCGATCCTTGATAAGATCAATCAAAAAGGATATAGCTTTTTGACTGATGAGGAGAAGGAGCTTTTGAAGCGGGCTGCTGAGGGGGAGTAGTTAATTGGTTGATTGGTTAATTGGTTGAGTAGGTCCTATAATTTAAATCTTATCATTATACGCAGATGTGATGCTATCAGGAATGACTGTACGCGAGGCCCTAGTCAACCAATTAACAAATCAACCAATTAACTAGGAGTATTCATCCTAAATCAGGAAATTCGTACAATGTCCAACAAACTCCGCCTTTTCACCAAGCGGTTTTTTATTTACTGCAACATCGTTGTGGTGATCATCTTTTTGTTGTCATGCCTGGTACCTTACCTGAATCCGCAAAAATGGTGGTTCATTTCTTTTCTTGGTTTGGCGTTTCCTTTTTTACTGATACTGGTTCTCTCATTCCTTTGTACATGGATCATCATGCTTAAACCAAAGATTGCGCTTGTTTCTTTTATTGCACTACTGTTAGGTATAAAAAGTTTGCTGGTCTTCTTCGCTTTTCATAAACCCAGCGCTTTTAATTATACAAAAGATCCTGCTTCTATTCGTATCGTTACCTGGAATGTGGCTCGTTTCGTTGAATTGAAACATAATAATAATAAAGGTAGCCAGGTAAGGACAAAAATGTTTGAGCTCATAAAGGCGCAGAATGCCGATATACTTTGCATGCAGGAGTTTCATACATCAACGCTGCCTGAATTTTATGATAATATCACCCCGATAAAAGAGCTGGGTTATCCTTATTTCTATTTTTCATTTGATACAGATGGCGATAATCTTTTTTACAGTTCAATTATTTTTTCACGCTACCCGATCATTGATAGTGGATTTATCCGTTATCCAAGGCCTACATTACCAGATGTTCTTTTACATGCGGATATCAAAGTGAACAAGGATACGGTGCGTGTCTACACTACTCACCTGCAATCTTTGCAATTCAATCGTAAGGACTATGAGAGGTTGAACAGGATAGCGGGAGTACAGGATAGCCTCCTCAGCAATTCAAAGAATATCATTTCTAAAATGAGAAGAGGTTATTCCAATCGCAGCATACAGGCTAATATGGTAAGTGATGTACTGGAAGACAGCCCGCATCCTGTTATACTTTGTGCTGATCTGAATGATGTTCCGAATTCATATACTTACAATACAGTAAGAGGTGATATGCAGGATGGCTTTTTGAAAAAAGGGTTTGGTATTGGCCGAACTTATAGTGGATTATCACCAACGCTTCGCATTGATTATATTTTTGCAGACAAAAATTACCAATTCAAACAATTCAGCCGCGTGAACAGGAGATTATCGGATCATTATATGCTGGTTGCGGATGTTGTTTTGAAGAAAGTTAATTAGTTGATTGGGGTATTTGTTAATTAGGTCCTATGACTTAAGTTTTCTCACTATACGCAAATCTGCTCTGTCAGGAATAACTGTGCTTTAAGGCCCAATTAACCAATTAACCAATCAACCAATTAACCATTATCTTTGACCCATGAACCCCCTTCACATCATACACGGCTGTTGTTGTTAACCACCCGCCCCGGCGAATTATATCCTTCATTTTCCTAAACTATTTTATCATCTTTGCCTCACCTGATCTATGAGCCAGTTAAAAATCTATAATTCATATACAAGACAAAAAGAAGTTTTCAATTCCATCACACCGGGACATGTGGGAATGTATGTTTGCGGACCGACCGTGAGTGGCGAAAGTCATTTGGGTCATGCACGTCCTTATATCACTTTTGATATCGTGTTCCGTTACCTGATACATCTGGGAAATAAGGTCCGTTATGTTCGCAACATAACTGATGCCGGGCATTTTGAAGAAGAAGGAAGAGAAGCGGAAGATAAGATCTCAAAGAAAGCAGTGCTTGAAAAACTCGAACCGATGGAACTGGTACAGAAATATACCAATCTCTATCATTGGGCGATGGAAAAATTCAATACGCTCAAGCCTACGATCGAACCAACTGCTACCGGTCATATTGTTGAACAAATAGGAATGATACAGGGGTTGATCAAGGCCGGTTATGCGTATGAATCAAAAGGGTCAGTCTATTTCGATGTAAAAAAATATGCAGCGTCACACGATTATGGAAAGCTGAGCGGCCGCATTGTGGATGATCTGCTTGAAGCAACAAGAGAACTCGAAGGACAGGAAGAAAAAAAAGATGCTGCTGATTTTGCTTTATGGAAAAATGCGGCACCCGAACATATCATGCGCTGGCAAAGTCCCTGGGGTGTTGGTTTTCCCGGTTGGCATATTGAGTGCTCGGCCATGGCAACAAAATATTTGGGAGCAACTTTTGATATACATGGAGGAGGAATGGATCTTTTGTTCCCGCATCATGAAAGTGAGATAGCGCAAAGTACGATATGCAATCATGCGGCGCCAGTAAGATACTGGATGCATAATAACATGATCACCATCAATGGAAAGAAGATGGGCAAGAGTTATAACAACCAGATCATGCTAACGCAAATGTTCAGTGGCGATCATCCTTTACTTGAAAAGGCCTATCACCCGATGACGATCCGCTTTTTTATTTTGCAGACTCATTACCGGAGTACACTTGATTTCAGTAATGAAGCATTGATCGCATCAGAAAAAGGTTTGAAAAGATTATGGGATGCCTATGAGAATTTACAGAACTTAACATCTCCCGGAGGAAATGCAGAAGATGCAGCGCTTGACAAAAAAGTTAAATCACTACTGGATGAGTTTGAAGAATTCATGAATGATGATTTCAGTACCGCGAAAGTGCTGGCAAATATATTTGAGCTGGTGCCTGTAATAAATTCAATGAAGGATAAAACAATAGCGGTAAATGCAATATCTGCAGAAACTTTTGAACTCCTGCGTTCAAAACTGAAAACATGGCTGGAAGATATTTTGGGACTTACCAGTGTTAGCGAAGTGGACAATGAAAAAATGCGGGGTGTTATGCAACTACTTATCGATATCCGCAAAGAAGCAAAGGGAAAAAAAGATTTCGCTACATCCGATAAAATCAGAAACCAGTTGTCTGCTTTAGGTATATCATTGAAGGATGAGAAGGATGGTAATATGAGTTGGTCGATTCCCGGTGGGGGTGCCTAATAAATGTATTTCGCAATTAAACGACCCGCGACCTGAACACGATCGGGACGCCTAATAAAAGTATCTGGCAATTAAACGACCCGCGACCTGAACGGTTTACGCAGAACCGTTCAAGTCGTTTCTTAAAGCAAAAAGTTTCTTGCTCTACATGCCGCGGTTGGTTCTGCGTAAACCGTTCAGGTCGCAAAGTCTTAAACCCAAAAAAATTCCTACTGTAAGCGCCCCGCCCGGTTGGCTGCTCTAAGCGCCCCGCCCGGAGGGCCCGCCGGGACGAACAGCCCTCAACATTTCCCGCTTACCCTGAGGTCCAGGAATTTTTTCTACGGTAAAACCTGCGGCTATCATTGCTCTACGCACATCAGCTTTGCTGCAATAAGTAACCAATATTCCTTCTTCGGTTAGTGCTGAATAAAGTTTGCGGAAAATTTCTTCTGTCCATAAAGCTGGTTGGGCATTGGGTGCAAATGCATCAAAGTAGATTATATTGAATTCTTCATTGTAAGATATCTCCGCCAGATCGGTATTTTTTTTTGTTAATCGAAAAAACTGGCTGATCTCATACATCTCCTCCCATCCGCATTCATGCATTCGTTCGAATTTTTCCTGGTAGGATGGTTCATTTAATTGTTCGCAATAATTCAGTTGCTGAATGATCTGCTCTTCGAGCGGATTTGTTTCAAGGGCAGTGTAGTATAGCCGGTTCTGATGTTTATCTGCTTCGATCAAACTGAGCAGGGCATTTAAACCTGTTCCAAATCCTATCTCAAGGATGCTATGAACACCAATGGTTTCAAAAAGCCCTGAATGCAGGAGACCTGCATTAATGAATACATGTATCGATTCCTGTATAGCGCCATGTATCGAATGATAGGTCAGGTTCATTTCCGGAATAGCAATTGTATGTGAGCCGTCTTTTGTGATGAGAAGTTCCCGTTGCATTCAACAAAACTCTATATTTATTTTCTCATAATCATGTAAAATTTCTCATATGGAATATGCCGAGCATCTGTCCAAAGACCCCAATCTGAAGAATTTGATAAAAGAACACGGGCATTTTGAATTGAAGAAAAAGAAAAATCTTTTTCTCTACCTCTGCTATTCCATCATGAGCCAGCAATTGAGTACAAAGGTGGCCAGTGTAATTAAAAAACGTTTTATTGATCTCTATGGAAAGGAGCCAACAGCACAACAGGTTGTGGATACTCCTTTTGAAAAATTAAGAGGGATCGGCCTAAGTAATGCAAAGGTCAGCTATGTACAGAATGTGGCCCGTTTTGAAATAGAAAAAGGAATGGATCATAAGAAGCTTTCGAAAATGAGCAATGAGGAAGTGATAGAATATCTTACACAAATAAAAGGTGTGGGACGCTGGACAACTGAGATGCTTTTAATGTTTGCACTTTGCAGGGAAGATGTTTTTGCACCTGATGATCTTGGCTTGCAGCAGGCAGTCATTGGTTTATATGATCTCAAACACCGTAAGAAAAAGATCATGCGGGCAAAGATCATACAGATAGCTGAACAATGGAGCCCCTATAGAACCTATGCCGCGATGTATTTGTGGAAATGGAAAGACAGCCCTAAAGACAGATAATAACTGATAACTGATAGTTAATGGTCGTTTCTGTCCGGGGTTTTTACACTTATTTATGAACCCATAAATATCCGGGGTTCGGCTTTCAACTATCAACTAACAGTTATCATCTCTTACTAAACTCTTAGCTTTGTAATCAATCAACTTTCATCATATGCAAAAAATCCTTCTGGCATTCCTGGCTATATCTATATTCACATTTTCTTCCGTACAAAAAAAAGGATGGGTTTCTTTATTCGATGGAAAATCATTTGATGGATGGAAAGTTGGGAATAACGCCTCTTCTTTTAAAATTGAAAATGGAACGATCGCGGTGAATGGAGATGTGGCACATTTATTTTATGTTGGTCCTGTAGGCAATCATGATTTCAGGAATTTTGAATTTAAGATCGATATCATGACCACGCCCGGTTCAAATTCGGGTGTTTATTTTCATACCCAATACCAGGATTCAGACTGGCCGGTGAAAGGTTATGAAGCACAGGTAAATAATTCACATACGGACTGGAGACGCAGTGGCAGCCTTTGGGCCATTGATGATATAAAGGAAACCTATGTGAAGGATAATGAGTGGTACACCATGTATATTAAAGTGAAAGGAAAAAAGATCATTGTAAAACTAAATGGAAAAGAAGTAGTAAACTATACCGAGCCAGAAAATGTAGTACGAGAAAAAGATTTTACTGGCCGTGTATTATCATCTGGCACATTTGCACTCCAGGGTCACGATCCAAAGAGTAAGGTTTATTATAAAAATATTTATGTGAAAATCCTGAAAGATTGAGACCTTAACTTTTATCTATTAACTATAAAACTTTTATCTAACCCTTCCATTCTCCATTTTCAATTAACCATTTCGTTTCGCAATCGTCATCCTCCACCCCGGTATGGTCATCGTTGATACTGACTTCATTGGTTGCAGCCCTGCGTTCTTCTGCCATGATTGCATTTCTTCGGCCGACCAGTTACCGGAAGCGCTGATCACGGAAAAATAAATTCCCGATGTAGCGGCTACTGCATCGCCTTCGCCTGGTTTATGTGGACGAATAAATTCACCAATGATATAGATGCCGCCGGGTTTTAATGCGCGGGCGATCTTTTTTGCCAACGCATGGTTTTGTTCTTCAGTAAAATGGTGTACGACATTATTGATCATGACCATATCATATAATGCTGTACCAAGATCATCCACCAATGCATTTCCTTCTTTATGCGAAACACGACCGGTTGTATCATATCTTTTTGAGATGGCTGATGCTGCTTCCATTGCCCCGGGTAGTTCGAGAACAGTGCTTTTCAGGTTGGCATATTTTTTACAAAGTTCGATTGAATACAAACCATGCGAACCGCCAATATCAAGCATGTCCGTTGCATTTTTCGGCACCGGAATTTTTTTTGCAAGATCCTTTGCTGCGTTGACCGAAAGATCGCGCATACCTTCCTGGTAGGATTCCCATTGTTTGGGATCTACGTTGCTATGAAGTTGTAAGGTTTTGCCGGTACGCACATAATCTTCCAGCATCGCCATCCAGTTCCATTCAAAGAGCTGGAAACGAAGTTTGCTGACAATGTTTGCTTCGCTTTCTTTCAGCAACCATTTTTGATATTTTTTTTTCAGCGTGTATTTATCATTACTCCAGGTAAGATAACCAAGACCCACAAGGCAATTCAATAATTGAGTAGTAGCATGCGTATGGGTTTTGCAGATACCCGCGATCTCTTCCGCAGTGCGTTGTTCTTTACCGATGGCCTCATAAATTCCCAGCTCAGCTCCTGCCATGATAGCTCTTGCCGCATTATATGCAACCTGTGTATCTACTAAAGGGAGAGGAGCAAGATTTAATTTTACGGCTAACCATTCCAGTGGGTTTTCTGCTTTTGGAACGAGTTTCATGGTGGAGTCTTTTTGACTAAGATAATTTTTTTCATTCAACACTGAGAACGACCCAACCGGTGTTGGGATTTTTTTCAAGAGAGACCGTCAGGTCTTTGAATTTTTTAGTTCCCTTGACAATTATTTCAAGTTCGGCCTGACCCGAGCTGACGCCATTTACTGTAGTACTGGTGACAGAACCGGTAGTCATAAATCCAAAACCTTTTACATCTCCTACCATTTCTTTGATAGAAGGATCGTTTTTCAGGTAAAAAGTAGCTGCCTGGTAAGCACCCGATGTTTTGATCATTAATTCAGCAATGGGAATTATGATCAGTCCGAACCCTATAAAACCCAGCCCGATCTTGAGCCATATCGTTTTCCGGCCTTCCTGTTTTCTTTTCTTATGTTGTTCCAGTAAGAAACACCAGAGTGCTATCAGCAAAAAAATGATCCCCAGTACCTTGCTGCTCCAAAAAAAATATACAGGAACGATGCGACAAACAAATCCATAGACCGTGAATATTATTCCTGCCACCAGGAAAAAGCGCGACAATTGTTTCATAAGGTTGTTTGTTTTCTCTCTGTTAACCGGAGAAATTTATTTTTTCCAAACGTAATGTAATATATGGTTGCAAAGCTTCCGAATGAATTGTTTTTTGCAAAGCTGCACAGATCAAATTCCATTTTCCAATCCTCTTCGATCATAAATGGATATAGATTACTCTTGCACCAGTCGATCTTCGCCTGCAATGTATGGGTGCCGGCAGGGATCTCAAAACTTTTGGATTCTGCGTGCCCGATCTCTCCGATCTCCTTATCATCTAAAAAAATTTTGATTGCGCGTAGTCGATTGACCCATTCACTGGAACGATGTATTTGGATGGTGGACATGAAAATCGTTTATACTATTTTTTCTATACAATAACTTTCTGCATTCTCGCAAGCCAGTCCGGACTTATTGTCGCTCCCAACCCAACTTGTTCCGGAACTTTTACCACACCATTCTTCTCATAAATAATTCCTCCATTCACAGGGTCTTCCACAAACATTAATGCAGTATCAAAATCATAATGCTCGATCATCGGACTACAGAGTGAAAAATGTGCAAAGGCTGTCATTGCCAGTCTTGATTCGAGCATGGCGCCGATCTGCAGGTGAATACCAGCATCCTCAGCCATCCTTACCATCTTTAATGCTTTGAATATTCCACCGGATTTTCCCAGCTTGATATTAAAATAATCGCAGGCTTTTAATTCGATCAATCTTTCTGCATCATGTTCATCACTGCAACATTCATCGGCCATGATGGGAATAGGACTATTGGCTTTCACTTTTTTCAGCTTCATAAATTTCCACCTGGCGATGGGTTCTTCACAATGCTGGATATCAAATTCGGCCAATGCGTTCAAGGTCTCGATCGCTTCTTTTACTTTCCATCCCTGGTTTGCATCGATGCGCACAGGAATATCTTTTCCAACAGCCGCACGTATCGCTCTTATTCTTTCAATATCTTTTTTACCATCCCGACCCAGTTTTACTTTGATCGCCGGATAGCCCTTATTTTTTATTTTCAATGCATCGGCCGCCATTTTTTCAGGTTCATCAATGCTGACAGTATAATCTGTAATGATGGTCTTGTTATTTTCCCCGCCTAAGTATTTATACAGAGGCAATCCGGCATGCTGCGACGCGATATCATAAATGGCCATATCGAAGGCGCTTTTAATACTTGTATTTCCATAGATCACTTTATCCATACTGGCAATACAATCGCTGATCGCAAGCGGATCTTTTCCTTTTAAAACCTTAGCAAAGTACTGACCCACGATAAAGCAGGTGTCCTGGCTTTCACCATTGATCGGCATATAAGGGCTGCATTCACCAAAACCCGTGATCCCTTCTTTAGTAATAATTTTAACAAGTACATTTTGCGCTGCAGTCTCTGTACCCAATGAAGTAATAAAAGGCTCCTTTAATGGGATTGAAAGTTTATATAACTCAATGTTTTGTATAGTCAATTTTTCATTCATATGACACAAGATATTAAGAAACCAGCAAGCATCCAGCAACAGCAGCATAGAGCAGCAGGCATACCCAACCAACGCTTGGCCCTTTTTTTGCCTTGTTTTCGCGCCCTGAAAATACCAAGCCATCAAAATTTACGTTTTATGTTCACAACCATATCTATGAAAAAGATCCTCCTTGGCATTCTGCCTGTTTTATTTTTTGTTGCCTGCACAAAAAAAGACCTGCCTGACAACAATACCACTGGTTCAAATACATTCGGCGCTAAAATAGATGGCGTGAACTGGGTGGCCCAGGGTTTTGGTCCCTTTCCTGCTAACGACATCGTTGAGGCACGTATGTCCGGAAATGACCTGATCATCAACGCAAGAAATTTTTCGCAGTCACCAAATGAAACTGAATTTCAGCTTACCATCTACGGTGTTACTGCAACCGGCGTTTATAATTTAAATACGAACGTATCTCATCCTAATGGTACTTCGAGTTATGGATATTATGTCAAAAGAAATGTCAACCCGATCAACGAGTATATTACCTCTTCAACTTACACAGGAACTGTTACTATCACCAAGCTCGATATGACAAATCGTATTGCTTCAGGAACATTTCAGTTTGATCTGGGTAGCACTTATAATTCAGAAGTGCTTCATATAACAGAAGGACGTTTTGATGTGAAGATCCTGTAGTAGATTCTTGAATGGTGACGTTGTTTGATGTACGATCCTGCAATTGTGCTGATCGTCGATCAACAATAATATTCAGAATAAGATCCGTATTCCAAAATTCAGCATACCAACAACAGGTGCATTGTCGTTTACAAAAATATATTTACTGGGGTAATCCGTGGTAGGGATCCAAACCCTTACCTCATTATAAAAAAATACTGCACCACCGATGGGAACTTCCCATCCTAAGCCAAGATCAGCAGTGAGTCTTTTAAAATTGGCTTTGCCTGCTCTTACAGGAACATTGTAAGTATTGGTATCCAAAGAAACTGAATGACTGTTTTCTACTCTTCCTATTAATAGTCCAAACCCTGCATAGGCATAAAGACTCCAACCGTCTTCGATCTCGCAATTTCCCTTGAAATATTTTTTCCAGCCAATGGAGACCTGTTTGAAACGCATCTCCGCACTATTGACATAATTTATCTGCTGGGGAGTGGTGGAAGGCGATTTCGCCGTAGCCGTAACATTATTCCGGAATTTTCCTACTGAATAATAAGAGGCCCATACATAAGGACCTTCTTTCGGAGTTAAATTGAATTGCAGATGTACCGTGTGACCACCTGCCCAGTATTGTTGACCTTTTTTAAAACTGCGTTGTAATCCCAAATCGTTATTTACACTGAAGTTTAACTGGCCCTGGCAGCCCATTGAAATCGCAAAAAGTAAAGGGAATATGATAAGTTTTTTGAACAGGGAGTGAATTTGTTTACAATGTTACTGAAAATGTTTCAGAGGTTTAAGAGGTTAGGGAGGTTTAAGATGTTTAAGAGGTTTCAGGTTGGGGAACCTGCGAAAAACTAAAGGCCACCAAAACTGGTAGCCTCTAATCTGTGAAATCCATTTTGATCCATTAAAATCCGCGATCTATTTCATCAACTTCAACTCCTTAATTATATTACTCGCTCCTCCCAATTTATCGATACACCACAATACATATCTTATATCAACATTGATCGTGCGGTTAAGATCTTTATCGAAAGCCAGCTTATGACTCAATGCTTCATAGTTACCATCAAAAGCGAGACCGATCAGTTCACCACGATTATTAATAACAGGTGATCCGGAGTTCCCACCAGTTATATCGTTAGTGGTGATGAAACCGATGACGAGTTCTTTACGGGTAGGATCCATATACTGACCGAAATCTTTGTTCTTTAATAGTTCGATCTGGCGCGCAGGCAGATCGAATTCATAATCTCCCGGTTTGTATTTTTCCAATAATCCTTTTGATGTAGTTACATAATCATAGAACACTGCATCGCGTGGCTGGTAAGATTTTACATTGCCATAGCTCACTCTCATGGTAAAGGTCGCATCAGGATACATCATCTTGGCTTTTGCGGGATCCATTTCCATAATACCTTTTAAATATAAACGGCCGAACTCGCCATTCTTTGCATTGAACTGCTGGTACAATGGCGCATACTTGCTGGTATAATTTTTTACAAAAGCAGATGCGTGAGCAAAAGCAGGATCGTCCTGTAATTTTACCGCATCAGGATTGGCAACAAAGGCAGCCCATTTTGCATTATCGAGCAACATGGTCTTGCTGAAAATATTCTCTGCATATTTTTTATAGGTCGCATCATCATCCAAAGGCCCCCATGTATTTTTTAGTGTGCCATAAAAACCAACAGGTTGTTGTTCTTTATCTACATCTTCATAAAACATTCGCGTTATCGCAGCAACGATATTTTTATCGGAAGCAATGTTCTCCGCTTCCATGAATGCTGCTCTTGCTTGTGTAGCTGCATCGATAGCTTTTTTTACATCAGCCTGTGCAACGCCTGGTTTTACAAGTAAGGCCTCGAGTTGAAATAATGAGGCGGCAAAAGCTACAAGCGGTGAACCAAAAACTCCTTCATTAACATACATGCGCACTTCAGCATAAGGCAGCCACGCGTCATAAGCTTTACCCCAATCGGCAAATAAGTTTTCATATTCAGGTTTGCCCTTGGCCCAGTTATTGAATTTTATCTCAGCTGCTTTCTTCTGACCGAATATATCATACTTGACCAACTGTTTTGTTTCTCCGTCATAGAATTTCCAGTAGTTAGCAATACCAGCAAATGAAGAAGCCAGTTGCAATTTGATCGCAGGATCTTTCTTCATTTCTTCAAACATATATTTCAAACGCGCATCTCTCAATTTTACCAGCGTTGGATTATTGACATCAATTGAAAGACGAATACCATATGAACTTTCATAACGGTTAGTGCTACCCGGGTAACCCCAGATCATAGAGAAGTCGCCGTCTTTTAAAGGTCTTAATGAAACAGGTAAAAACCATTTTGGTTTCAAAGGCACATTGCCATCTGTGTTCTCACCTTTTTTTGCAGGAGAGCCATCAGGATGTGTATACACTCTGAATATTGAAAAGTCGCCGGTATGACGTGGCCATTCCCAGTTATCTGTATCACCACCAAATTTGCCCACGCTCTCAGGAGGAGCGCCTACGAGACGGATATCATAATAACGCTGGTAAACAAAAGCCAGGAACTGGTTGCCTTTGAACAGCGGGCTGATTCTTGTTTCGATGTTCTTGCTTTCATCACTCATCCTGCGATTGATATTTGCCAATACAGAATTCTGACGTGCTACTCTTTCTGCACCTGTCAAACCTTTCAAAGAATCCATTACCTCTTTAGTCACATCATCTATGCGTAATAAAAATTGTACAGAAAGATTACTCTGTATCTCTTCGCCATGATTTTTCGCATAAAATCCATTGGCCAGGTAATTATGTTCCACCGTACTGGCATTGGCGATCGCATCGTATCCGCAATGGTGATTCGTAAAGATCAAACCCTGCGAGCTTACGATCTCGCCGGTACAACCGCCACCAAAAATGATGATCGCATCTTTCAATGAAGGTTTGTTGATACTGTATAATTGTTCTTTGGTCAGCATCAATCCCTTCTTCTTCATGTTATCATATACCTGCTGACCCAGGAGCAGTGGCAGCCACATGCCTTCGTCGGCCATTGACTTCAGCGCAATGCTGGCCATTAATACAACCGTTATAAAAAACTTTTTCATGTGTGTGAATTTAAGTGGCAAACCTAAGCAAAATGAAGAATATGGAAAATCATATTGCTCAAAGCCGCAAAAATTAGTGCAGGGTTATAGTTTCTGGTTTCTGGGTCGTGCTATGCGGGGAGACTTGAAATTGTCGGAGATCTAACCATAAACCATAAACCATAAACTTGAAACAATATTCACTATCTTGAATCTCCAACCTACAATTATGAGATCAAAATCAGCATGGGCTGCCATTCTTCTCACCACCATTTTGATCGATGCATGTAGTAAAAAAGACGCACCCAATCCCAATCCCGGCGGAGGCGGTGGAGGAAATACTGTTCCGGGTTGTTCATCCAATACATTGCCTGCCAACAATGCTTTTGTAACAGGAAGTTCGGTGACACTTACATGGACCGCAGTAAACGGGGCGACGGGTTATGATATTTACCTCGGTGCCACACCCAATCCTACCAGTGTTCTGGTAGCAAATGTTTCCGGCACTTCTTATAATTACACATTACCGAATTTTCAATTCAGCGATCGTTTATACTGGTATGTACAACCGAAAAATGCCACGGGTGGGGCTACCGGTTGCGCGACCACTGTTACATCATTTATGGTAACTGTTATTCAGGCACCATCTCCTTATGGTTATTATGTGGTTGGTTATTTTCCTTCTTATCGTAACCTGGCTGAAGTTCCGGATGTAAAATTCCGCATGACCAATACCGTTGTATATGCATTTTACGCGGTGAACAGCAGTGGAAGCTTAGCTGCTCCGGCATCACCAGCGGCTTCGCTGATTGCTGTTCGCGATAAAGCCAGGACCAATAATTCAAAAGTCTTTCTTGGCATCAATGATGGGAGTGGCGATGGGAAGACCTATTTCAAAAATATGGCAGCCACTGCTACGGGCAGGAATAATTTTATTAAAGATGTAATGAATGTCGTTAGAACAAATAATCTTGATGGTGTTGACATGGATTGGGAATACCCGACTACGAGCGATGGTACCGATGCGACATTTACCTTACTCATGAAAGAATTATCGGATTCATTGCATCGCGATGGCCGTTATTATTTATCTGCAGCAATTACCGCAGGCAAATATGCAGGTGGCATTCGGGATGCGATCAGGAACGAGATCTTTCCCTATGTTGATATGTTCAATATCATGGCGTATGACGATTTTAGTACAACTGTCCCTTACAGGCATCATAGCGATTATACCCTGGCAACTGTATGTTTGAATTATTGGCTCAATACGAGAAGTATGCCGGCGGGAAAAGCAGTTTTGGGTTTACCTGCATACGGAAGGCCATCAGGAATTACACAATCAAATACTGTTCTTACTTATAAGACCATTCTCGCCCAGGGTGGCGATCCTCAACTGGATTCGGCGATCGTTACCGCGGGAGGATTTACCAACTATACTATTTATTATAACGGTCAATATACTGTAAAACGAAAAGCCAAACTGGCAAAGGATATTGCGAATGGTGTAATGATGTGGGAGAAATGGCAGGATGCGACAGATAATAATTCTTTGTTGAAGGCGGCCTGTGATACGATAGGAAGGGCCTATTAATATTTCCAGCTCATCATTTTCTTTACTTCACTCCTGTACATCTCATTACAGAGGAGAGCCTCATTCATTTTTTTTAATTGCTTATCAGAGATCACCCAGTTCATGGAAAAACGAAAACTAGACTGGGGATCATCGTAAAGATCCACTTTGCGATAGTGTATATCGTCATTATAGATCGAACGCAAATAACTTTTCAGCCGCTGGTCATTGATCGTTGTTTGTTTACCATAAGAACCAAGCATGGTCTTGAATGGAGCCAGCAAATCATTGGTCATGGAATTGATCGGTGCCGTGCTTGCTTTCTTCGGGTCGGTATTCATGATATGCAAAACAAAAAACTCGAGACGGTCACGGTATTTTTCAAATTCCTTATCCGTTGCTATGATCGTATTGATCGCTATCATCATTTCATTCACTACGCCTGCACCTGAGTTATCAAAATAACCGCCATCTACAAAATAAAGTGATTCACTTTTTCGCGAGTACTTGTTGGCTGCCTTCAAGGTATCTGTCTGGCTGTCTATCCTCCCGGCGGGACTGATATAAGGAAAGCTTGCACCCAGCACAACGGCTGTACTTAATTTGATATCCCTGTCTTCACCAAGCAGATCAAGTATATCAACACGATTATTAAAATAATTAGTATTGGAAAAGTGTCCGCTTGCGATACGGATATTGCTGAATACGGCGGGGTTTCCATCTCTCATCCGGGTAGCATTGATGCAAAGGACCGGTAAACGATAATTCGAATCCGATTTCTGTGTGATAAATGAAGAGAACTTTAATTTAAAACTATCATACAAAAAACATTTGTTACTCGGCGCGATCTCAAGTGAACGTGAAAGCGCACGACCCCTGTCTGTTCCTATCCAGTTGACAAAAGGAAATATATTTCTAAAAATATCAGGCCCCAGTAAATGTGAGAGCGTATAGCTGAGAAAATCTGTTTTTAAATAATTTCCGGAAGCGGCGGAAAAGCTGATATTTTTTTCCGCCAGGCTTTTCCTTGCTCTCAACAAGCTAAAAAAAGTTGCATTACCCACACTACCACCCGAAGCACCGGACAAAGCAAATAGATGGTTTGAAAATTTTCCCGCAGTCGTGTCTTCCAATCCGCTTAATATTTTTGCGGTCCAGTACCCCGATCTTGACGCACCTCCATTTGACATTACAAAATAAACCGGATACCTGGGTTGGGTCTTATCTATTATCTGTGCCTGTCTTATTGTATCCCTGAGCCAGTATTTTAAATACTCTTTCAGATCCTGCCGGTTAATGAATTGTGCCTGGTCCTTGTTTTTATTGGGAAGATTTAATTTATGCGAATCAAATAATGCACCCCAAAGCAGCGCCAGCAGAAAAAGAATAAAATGAAAATTAGTTTTTCTTAATACCGACAAAAATGTGAGCATGTTACCGAATCCAAGCAAAACACCAAAGGCCAATAATACAAAAGGGAATGGACCGATAAATACCGCCATGTTGATATCAACAATAGAAGCGAAATAAAAAAATAGCGCAACGGCACTGATGATCATAAATACTTTCACGTACTTCCGGTTCTCATCATGCCAGATGATATATTTCATTCGTTGCCATAAACTACTTTTCGGAGTGATATCTTCCAGTCCCTCGGTTTCTCCTTCATCAGAGGTTTCATCCAGTTCTTTCCGGATGATCATTAAGAATACAAGTCCTATCTGCAATATGATCAGCATAGCGATGACGCTCCAGAAACTTTTGGCCCACATCATGATCACTCCGAACCAAACCAATAACCAGAATGTACCGCGACGGTTATACACTAAAAATCTCTCCCATTCTTTATGGTTCCGTTTGCTTCTTTGGACCTGCAGGTAAAGTATCCACCCTTCATAGATCAAAAAATACCAGGCATAACTAAACAACAAGATCACATGGGCTTCTGCGCTGCTTAGTTTTGGATAACCATAATAATCGAGTTGAAAAAAGGCCAGCAATATGATGGTGATGCAGGTGAAGGCCAGGATGCGCGGCGTTTGTATCCGGAATGTTTTCCATACCGGTGAGTTATCAGGAAATTGAAATTGTTTGGCCCTTGCTACCAGTCTTGTTGAATACCAGGTAACATAAACCCAGAATACCAATGCCACAACAAAGCAAAGGAATTCCATAAAGGTAGTTTTGCCCTTTGGATCTTCCAGGGTTATTACCATCAGGTCCTTTCCCTGGGTCAGGTGCCAGAAAACAAAATAAGCCAGCAATAAAAAAATGATCGATGGAAAAAATAACCAGATAGATTTTAAAAGGTATTGTCTTGTATGGCTTTTGGAAAGTTTGGCTATACGGTCGCCCAGTTTGTTCCAGTAAGTTTGTAAGAAAGGGTATAAACGAAATTTGACTTTCGATGGTATTGGTTGCATGCGGAACTAAAATAGTGCTTTTTTATTGGCTGCTGGCCACTATTCAATACCCGGACCTTCGTTCAACACTTTCCACAACAGGTCCTTCAATTCTGTCAATCCTTTATTTGTTACCGATGAAATAAAAAGATGCGGAATTTTTTCTGGTAACTCTTTTTCTACAGCGGCTTTTAATTCATCATCGAGCATATCACTTTTACTGATAGCGATGATGAATTTTTTATGGAGTAGTTCGGGGTTGTATTGTTCGAGTTCATTAACGAGGATCTCATATTCCTTTTTATGATCATTGCTGTCTGCAGGTATCAAAAATAAAAGAACAGGGTTCCTTTCGATATGTCTCAGGAAACGATGACCCAAACCTTTTCCCGCGGAAGCGCCTTCGATGATGCCGGGAAGATCAGCGATACAAAAACTTTTTCCGTCGCGATATTCCACCATTCCAAGATTGGGAGTGATAGTAGTGAAGGCATAATCTGCGATCTTGGGTTTTGCGGCGGTGATAACAGAAAGTAAGGTTGATTTTCCTGCATTGGGAAAACCAACAAGTCCGACATCAGCGAGCACTTTTAGTTCCAATACTTTCCATCCTTCGATGCCCTCTTCACCAGGTTGTGCATGTTCGGGTGCCTGATTGGTTGAGGTTGCAAAGTTGGAATTACCTAAACCGCCTCTACCACCTTTCATCCAGATGATCTGTTGTCCATCTTCAAGTATCTCCACTTCCTGTTTACCATTTTCTTCATCACGGGCAATGGTACCAAGAGGTACTTCAATAATGATATCTTTTCCGTCGCGGCCCGTTGAATTATTGGATCCGCCCCGCTCTCCATCCTCTGCTAATACATTTTTGTAATAACGCAAATGCAATAAGGTCCAGAGATTGCTATTGCCCTTTAAAATAATATGACCGCCACGGCCGCCATCACCACCATCGGGACCGCCGAGTGCAGTGAATTTATTACGCATAAAATGTTTGTTACCTGCGCCACCATGGCCGCTGCGGCAAAAAATGCGTATCTGGTCTACGAAATTGCTTTTCTCCAAAATCTTATATTTACTTCGGGTACAGTTATTGCAAATATAGATTAACAACAATCAATGTCAGAGATATGAAAATTTTAGCCGCTTTATTACTTATTCCATTCCTCGCAACGCAGGAATGCTGCCAGCATAAAGGCAAACATTCAACAGGTAACGATAACCTGGTTAAAACTGATACCACCATTGCAAAGCTTGATACAAATACAAGTAATGATATCCCACAGGATACGATCGTCAAAAAACCAACCGTCAAAGATTCTTTACCTGCCTGCATCAGAAAATTTATTGATGAGGCGCCCGGACAATCAAAGGCCGAAAAACCATTGGCAATCGATGAATATATTTATAATGGTAAAACAGTTTATCTCTATACAGCTCCCTGCTGCGATCATTACAATACAGTGTATGATGAAAATTGTAAAGAGATCTGTGCGCCGTCAGGTGGATTTACAGGCAGGGGTGATGGCAAATGTCCGGACTTTCAGAGTAAAGCAAAACATGTACGCTCACTTTGGAAAGTTGGAAAATAAAAAAACCCCGATGCTACGATCGGGGTCTGCATTAATCTGGAAAAATTTATTGAAGAACGATCTTGGTACTGAATACTGCTTTATTGGCAGGATCAGTAACCTTAACCAGATACATTCCTTTTGCTACAGAAGAATTCAGTTTAACTGATTGCGTTTGATTTTCTGAACCAATGGTTACTACCTGTTGCATCAACTGGCGGCCCATCATATCAGTTACCGCTAATGTATAGGTTCCCACCGGAACTTTTGCAAACTGCACAGTGAACTGGTTATTCAAAACAGGATTTGGATAGATACTGATCCTGTTGTCACCGATCTCATTGCCATCAGCGATCAGGTCAACACTGGTAACTTTTGATTTATTACCTGAAGCCAGTACATTGGCACTTGCAAGGTCTGAAGTATGCCATACAGTTCCATTAACATTGAATGCTGTTGCGGTCAATGTTTTCATATCAACAGTAAAAAGAGAAGTTGTTTCCGTTGCACTCGCAACCAACACTTCATTATCGCCTGTTACAGCAGCACCATTTACTGTAAAACCATTTGGTAAACCGTTGATCGCTCCTACATAAGTGGCCACCCTTGAATTGATATTTACACTAAACACATTATTGCGTGCAGTGAAAACGATCAGGTTGCCATTATCATCAGCCACCATATCACCACCAAAGCTGCTACATGAATTATGAATGGAAATATTTTTATTCGCCTGGTCATCAGCAATAGTTCCCAGGTCAACTATTTCAGCTTTTTTGCCCGTGGTAAAACGGATCAGTTGTGTTGCATCATTGGTCATCGCATAACCGTTACCATCAGACGCAAATGTCATACGGGTGATATTACTACCCTGGTCACTTGATTTGATTGGTTTATTTGTCAATGGGCTGGTGAAATAAAATACTTTTTGAGATTTGATATCATAATATCTCAACTGATCTATGAACATAGGCGTATAATAAATCCGTCCATGTTTGCTGTCATAAGCCAATGCGGCCACACCACTGTTGAATGCAGGTTGTTCATTGAATCCCATTTTGTTTACACCCAGGTCAGTGATGGGTTTTTTGCTGATCGCGTCGTAAGCAATTACTTTTTCTGCGGTACCATTCAGGAACGATCCAGTATACACTCCTTTGTCAAGACTGAATCCACGAAGATGCACCCAGTTACCATTTTGATACGTAACATCTGTCATTGCGTAAACAGAACGATCGGTGTTTTGTGCATTAAGAAGAGTGGTTAGTAAAAGGGCGCCGGATAGCGCTACGGTGAGTAGACCTTTTCTCATAGACTAACTTTTTTGATTAAAAATTAAGAACGAAATATTAAGTTACAACTATTTGTTTTTCCGAAGAAGAAATTTTTATAAATGGTAGCGATATCAACTCTTCCGGGGTTTGTACGATGCGTGTTGTACCGGCCTGTCAGGCGGAACAGTCCGTAAAGGTTCACAGGACTTTAAACTTTCATGGCACTCACGGGGAAGTTGTTGATAAAGCATTGTTCCTTCCGTTTTCCAGTTCATCATCTCATCTGAAACGGATTTAATGATCTTACCCGGATTACCGACGACAAGGCTGCGGGCAGGAATTTTTTCGCCCTCCCGAACCAGGGTCAGCGCCCCTATGATGCATTCATCGCCTAATTCCACATTATCCATGATCACTGCATTCATCCCTATCAAACAATTTTTTCCGATCGTTGCGCCATGAATGATAGCGCCATGACCAACATGCGATCCTTGTTTTAATAAAACTGTTACGCCGGGAAACATGTGTACGATGCAATTCTCCTGCACATTGCAACCATCTTCCAGGATGATCTGCCCCCAGTCTCCACGCAATGCGGCGCCCGGCCCCAGGTAACAATCTTTACCGATGATGACATTTCCTGTTATAACGGCAAGCGGATGAATAAAAGAGGAAGGGTCTATTACCGGTTTATATCCGCTGAATTCATAGATAGCCATAAAAAATCTCCGGTCTAAAAACCTTTAGGTGCTTTGAAAGTCTTTGTTTCTTCGTTCCATCCCAATTGATCAAGTACAAAAGTATATTTGAGCGCCGTTAATTTCTGGCGAATAAATCTTCCTGACTGGCCACCATGACCTGCACCCATCTCAACACGAAAGATAACCGGGTTCGTTCCGAGATTGTTTTCCCTGATCTTGGCCACCCATTTTGCAGGTGAATAATAAGGTACCTGGGTATCATTCAACCCACCTGTAGCAAATATCGCTGGATATTTTGCCGGTCTTACATTGTCCATGGGCGACCAGGTCAGCATATAACGGTAATGCTCAGGTTTATTTGGATCACCCCATTCGTCGTACTCGAGTGTTGTCAGCGGAAGATCCGTGTTGAACATATCTGTTATCACATCCATCCAGGGGACTTCTGCAATGATACCGCGGAAAAGATCGGGACGCATATTTGTAACTGCACCCATCAGCATTCCACCGGCGCTTCCACCGTTAGCAAATAATTTATCGGCCGAGGTATATTTTTCATTCACTAAAAATTCCGCAGAGTTGATAAAATCGGTGAATGTATTTCTCTTCGCCATCACTCTTCCCTGCTCATACCAGTCGCGACCCAGTTCCTGGCCACCACGGATATGTGCGATCGCATAAGAAATCCCGCGATCAAGTAAACTTATCACGGATGAGGAGAAGAACGGATCGGAGTTGGAGCCATATGAACCATAGGAATATAAATACAAAGGCATGGTGCCATCCTTTTTGAATTTATCCTTCCTGTAAACAATAGAAATGGGGATCATCGTTCCATCATTCGCCTTTGCCCAGATACGTTTGGTCTCATACAATGATGGATCAAATGAATCGCCGACCTTTTGTTGTTTTAGCAACTGTTTTTTTTGTGTTGACAGGGAGTATCCGTAATCACTCGATGGAGTGGTGAGTGAATTGAAATTATACCGAATACTGTCGGTATCATAATCATCTGTTGGCATACTCATATTGGCAACATAAGCGTCCTGTCCAAAATCCACCTGCTGCCATTGCTTTTTCTTCCGGTCATAATTTTTGATCCTTGTCAATCCATTTTCCTTTGTCTGCACGAGGTAATAATTTTTCAGGACCTCAAAACCTTCGACATAAGATTTTGGATCATGTGGTACCAGGTCTTTCCAGTTCTTCATCGAAGGATCTTTGACCGGCGCAGTTACGATCTTGAAATTCTTTGCCTCGTTATTGGTACGAATATGAAACACATCTCCCTCGTAACTGCGGGGATAGTATTCAACATTCAGTGTTCTTGGCTGTATGATCTTAATAGCTGATGAAGGATCGTTGGCATCAATAAAACGGTATTCACTGGTATTGGTACTGGTGGCGCCTATAAGAATATATTTATTGTCCTTGGTTTTGGAAACGCCCACATCATAGGTGCTATCTTTTTCAGTATAGATCTCGGTATCCATTGACGGATCTGTTCCCAAAGTATGTTTCATTACTTTATAGGGGCGAACCGTATGATCATTCACCACATAATAAATTGTCTTGTTATCATTGAACCATGCAGTGCTCCCGCTGGTATTCGAAATATGTTCCGGATATAATTTATCATTACTAAGGTCCTTGAAGTAAAGTGCAGAGATACGGTCGCCCAGTGTATCGATTGAATAAGCAAGCAGCTGTGCATTTGATGAAAAGCTTGATCCTCTCAATAAATAGATCTGGTGCCCTTTCGCTAACTCAGGAACATCGAGGATAAGCTGTTCGGGTGCAGTAAGCAGATCTTTCTTTCTTACATAATAAGGATATTGTTTTCCTTCTTCAAAACGACTATAGTACCAGTAGCCATTTCTTTTTACAGGTAATGAAATATCTCTTTGAGGTATACGGGCAACCAATTCGTCGTATAATTTTTCCTGCAGCTTTTCGGTATGTTTTAAAGAAGCTTCGAAATAAGCATTTTCCGCTCGCAGGTGATTGATGACATCAGAATCATTTTTATCGGACAGCCAGTAATAATCATCGACACGCTTATTACCATGTTCATTAAAAACTTTAGGTTGTTTTTTGGTAACCGGTGCGGTCAGTTGTGAATCAGCGACCAGGCCGGACATCAATAAAATGGTAACGGGGATCCAATACTTATTTCTCATATTATTTGATTTGGCGAAAGGGAAGTTACGAAATGGAAAATGATCTGGTGAAGACAGAAGTTTGCAATGATTATTGCGTTGTCTTGGTTTTCGGACCGTGATTGATCCTTTTTATCAATATCGCCGTTAGCCATATAACGCCGGCAAGTCCCAATATTGCCACTACGATGGCGCCGGCGGCAGATCCATTGCAGGAGAGTGTACAAACCAAAGCAGAAAGTAAAAGAAGCAATCCCAATACACCTATGATTAACAGTATGATCTTCCAGGCCTCACCAGCCTTTTGACTATCTCCTTTAATGGTTGCTTTGGTAAAGATCTTGAGCTGTCGGCTAAATTCTTTTTTCAGTATCCTTTTTTCAACCCGTGTAAGTGATGATTTATCACGACCGGGCAAAGATTTTAATATTTCTTCCGCTGTAGGAGGATGGCTCACCATGATAGATCTTCCATAGATCCTCGAAGGGCTACTGATTGAATTTTCCTGTGTACTCGTTACCGTTACAAACATTATAAATGAACAAGCTGCCAGTGTGAAGTCACAGATCTTTTGGCGGGTATAATTGGTTTGGCCCGAAGGATAGAACAGCGCTGCTGTTAAAACAAGCAGTCCCAGTACGGGCAAAATAGTATTAGCCGGTAGAAAGATTCCCATGCCGTTTAATGTGATTCCGAGATAACAGGCGATAAGAACAAGACTGAGTTTTATAACGGCGATCAGTAGTCTTGCTTTTCGGGCATTATTTTTTGCCCAATAAGATATTTTTCTCGCAACAGTCATTTGTCTGGAAGAAAGTTAAATGAACTTAGCGGATTAACCTTATTATTTAATGAGATTTTTATCGGTCCTGTAGCAAAGTCCTTTGAATATCGCTACCTCATGGTCTTTCTGATTGCGGATCATGATATGATATAAACCTGTAGATCTTCCATTGTGGATCTCATTCGCTTCGGCCGTCAATACATCTCCTACATGAACCGGTTTGACAAAATTGATGGATGTATCCAGCGCAACGGAGAGCACATTACGATTGTTGCAGGCAAATGCGAATGCGGAGTCGGCCAGCGAAAATGGTATCCCGCCATGTACGATACCGAAGCCATTGATCATTTCCTTTCTTACTGTCATTTTTATTTTACTGTAACCTTCTTTCACTTCAAGCACTTCAATTCCCAGCCATTGACTGAAAAGATCATGTTCCATCATATGCGCCACAACTTGTTCCGCTCCCATGTTCATAGATTTTTTTATTTATTCTCCGGTAAACACCGGCTGTCTTTTTTCAAGGAACGCATTTACTCCTTCTTTATAATCATGTGTGGATGCTGCTTTTTGCTGAAAGATATCTTCATCCTGAAGTTGATCTTCCATATGATTACTGAATGAATGACTTAATACCTGTTTGGTGTAGGCCAATCCTTTTGTTGGCATCTTGGCTAAATAATGCGCTATCAGTTTTGCATTCTCAACGAATGTATCATCAGGAAAAACTTTATAGATCATGCCGATCCTTTCTGCTTCTGTCGCGCTGACCTTTTCACCTAACATCATCAGCGCAGATGCTTTTTGCCATCCTATCAAACGCGGAAGAAAAAATGTACCTCCTGAATCAGGTATCAACCCGATCTTGCTGAAAGCCTGGATGAATGAAGCCGATTCATTGGCTATTACAATATCACAACTAAAAGCAATGTTAGCACCCGCACCAGCGGCCACACCATTGATGGCGGCGATAACAGGTTTTTCCAGTCTCCTGATCCTTGTGATGATGGGATTATAATGTTCACTCAATATTCTTTTAATGCCAGGTCCCTCCGGATCAGCGGCTTCTGCCAGGTCCTGTCCTGCACTAAAAGCTTTTCCTGCACCAGTAATGTAAACGCAACGGATCTTTTTGTCTTTGCAAAGATCAAGCGCCTCCTGCATGAGCAAGGCCATTTCCCGGTTAAAGGAATTTAATTTATCGGGTCGATTGAGTGTTATGAAGGCGATTGCATCTGAGCTTTCGAAGTGAATGGAGGACATAAGGGGTTATTGAATTGCGAATTTACAAAGGTTATGGCAGGTGTTTGGATACAAATGGTTTTTACTTTCTTTTTTTAGTTTTCTGTTTATTGGAAATATTACAGTTGTCGTTTTTCCACCTTTTGTCTTGATACAAAAGGTGGAGCCAAAAAATCAAGGCTAATCGAAGGGAATGTTCCTCTCCTTGGAATCTCCGCTACGATTAGCCTTGTGGGAACTCAAGCTCTCACCCGATCCTAAGGCCAGAGATTTCTCAAGCGTGTTAAGGTAGGAGCAAAAGGCCGCTCGCTTTCGCGCCTGGAAACAGTTATGTAAAATTGAAGCATCCGTTTAGTCTCGAAAGATGCGGCATAGAGTTCACGCTGCCATGAGTTCTTATGACGTTTAAAACAATCTTGCCTTCGCACCTTGCGACTTAAAAAATGAGCAGTAGAATTTTATTGTGCTGTCCGCGGAGGAGAATGACTTTCCACGCGCCTCGGCTCCGCCGGTATGTAGGAAAACCTGCTCTTTGAAGACATTCGAGGCGGAACGCAGCGCCTTTAAGGACGTGAACATATCACGTAGGATAATTCTTCGATCTTAGGATCGGGTAACATCGTGAGTTCTCAGGGACCGATCGCAGAGGAACACGCGAACATTAAAGACTTTCCCTTCGATCGGTCTTGATCTTTTGGCTCCACCTTTTCCATCAAGGGAAAAGGTGGAAGAACGACCTATGAAGCATTTCCAATAAAAAAAAACTTCGAAAGAAAGTAAAACACTTGCATCAAAAAAAGTCTCAGGACTCTATACTAACAAAACTAAAAAAACTGAAAACAATTCTTTTGCACACTACAATGTGTCTTTTATATTTACCAAAAAAGAAACTCCAATGAATGTATCTAACTGGATGAGTTGGGAAGGAGGCATAGACCTCGTCGCCCTTACATCACCTGAATTGCAAATGCCAAATGTTATCGTACACCTGGGAAGAATGGTCAATACACCTGTGGGAAACGCTCCAAGTGGAATGATCTTCTGGCAACCCGATCCAAAGGCAAATCCATTGGTAATGGGTTTTGTTAGTTCAGATCCTGAAGTAGGAAAATATTTTGGTCCTAAGATCTTTGCAGGTACGCCATTTGAACAAGCACCTGTGCTCGATGCAAAGATCAGTATCGATATCACTGCAGATAAAGCGGTATCGAAATGCGAAGTGGGTGAATATCTTTTCGAAGTGGAGATGAGCGGCTTCAGTCAACCTTATCTTATCGATCGAAAACCATCTGCAATGCCTCCATTCTATCAGCAGGGTGTAGAGATCAAGGCCAGCAAAGTCATATTAAAAGTTAATGGAAAGAACATCGATCTTATCGTCCCACCTGTTGGTATTTCCGGCGGACCGGCTTGTGTCGTATCCCCGAATGGCGTATATGCACGATAATGCTAAAGTGATTCGAACGGAGTAAACGACCGCCTTCTTTTATGTAGATTTGTGGATTAAAATGATGCCTATGTCCGTTCAGGAATTGGAAAATATATTTCAGCAACGTATCGATGATGAAACCAAGATCGAACCGAAAGACTGGATGCCGGAGGCCTATCGAAAAACCAATCTTAGGCAGATAAGTCAGCATGCACATAGCGAGATCGTAGGGATGTTGCCCGAGGGAAACTGGATCAGCCGCGCACCTTCATTAAAAAGAAAAGCCATACTGATCGCGAAAGTGCAGGACGAGGCAGGCCATGGACTATACCTTTATTCAGCAGCAGAAACTTTAGGGATGAGCCGTGAAGAAATGATCAATGATCTGCATAGCGGCAAAGCGAAATATTCTTCCATCTTTAATTATCCAACTATCACCTGGGCCGATATGGGTGCGATCGGTTGGCTGGTAGATGGAGCCGCGATCATGAACCAGGTGATGCTGACCCGAACATCCTATGGACCTTATGCAAGGGCAATGGTAAGAATTTGCAAAGAAGAAAGTTTTCATCAACGCCAGGGCTTTGAAACTTTGATGATATTGTCACAGGGAACCGCGGAACAAAAAGAAATGTGCCAGGATGCGATCAATCGCTGGTGGTGGCCATCACTGATGATGTTCGGGCCAAAGGATACCGAATCATCGAACAGCGATCAGAGTATGAAGTGGAAGATCAAAAGAAAAAGTAATGATGAGCTGCGTCAGAACTTTGTGGACATGATAGCTGAGCAGGTAAAAATATTAGGCATGACCTTGCCCGATCCTGATCTGAAATGGAATGAAAAAAGAAAGCATTATGACTTTGGTGAGATCAATTGGGATGAATTCTGGAATGTAGTTAAAGGAAATGGTCCCTGCAATAAACAAAGACTCGAAGCAAGAAGAAAAGCATGGGAAGAAGGTGAATGGGTACGCGAAGCAGCTCAGGCCCATGCCGAAAAGCGGAATGCGAAGAAAAAAGTTGCCTGAGAAGTGTACAGAGAAATTCAATTATCATTTTTCAATTGATAACAAATGAATATTCAAGTAAGAAAATTTTATTACGGCGATATCCCCGAAGAAAAAGGAGGAAACCTGGAGCAGAATGCGACGAAGAACTCTCTTTCGGGGGGCAAGGGGGCCACTCATGACTGGCCACTTTGGGAAGTTTTTATCCGTAGTAAACAGGGACTGGACCATAAACATGTAGGCAGCCTTCATGCAGCAGATGCTGAAATGGCAATTGAAAATGCACGTGACGTTTATACCAGGAGAATGGAAGGCGTGAGTATCTGGGTAGTTGAAAGTAAAAATATCATTGCCTCTAATCCCGAAGAAGCTGGTGAACTATATGAGCCGGCTATCGATAAGATATACCGCCATCCGACATTTTATGTTTTACCGGATGAGGTGAATCATATGTAATGAATAATAAATAATAAATAAGTAATAATTTATAAGTGGGGGAGAGTAAAATTTCATATTTGCTGCATCTTGCGGATACAACGTTGATTCTTTCACAAAGAAATGCAGAGTGGTGCGGGCATGGGCCGATTTTAGAACAGGATATTGCTATCACTAATATCTCGCTGGACCTGCTTGGTCAATCAAGAAATTTTTATCAGTATGCTGCTTCATTAACTGGTGGCGACGCAACTGAAGATACACTGGCCTATCTAAGAAAGGAAAGGGAATTCAAAAATCTTTTACTCGTTGAACAATCAAATGGCGATTGGGCACAAACGATCCTGAGACAATATTTTTTCAGCCAGTTTCAATTTCTCCTATTGGAGCAATTGCAAAATAATAATGACGAACAAATCGCGGCCATCGCTGTTAAATCATTAAAGGAGGTTGCTTATCATGTTCGCTGGAGCAGTGAATGGGTGATACGTCTTGGAGATGGTACAGCAGAAAGTCACGGACGCATCAATAAAGCCATAGATGAATTGTGGAGATATACGGGAGAGATGTTTATTCCTGCAGCTTATGAAAAAGAAATGAACATTGACCTGGCTGCTATCAAAGAAAAATGGAACAAAAAAATTGCTGACGTGTTTTCAGAAGCCGGTCTTGAAGTACCAGGCGATAAAATTGTTATGCAAACCGGTGGAAAGGAAGGACGACATACTGAACAACTCGGCTATATCCTGACTGAACTGCAATATTTACAAAGAACCTATCCGGGAGCTACATGGTAATGAATCGGGCAAGTGCGTTAATATGGACAGAGATATTCTATTATTTAAAAAAGAACAAAAACAGATCTGGTCAATACTGGAAACGGTAGTTGATCCGGAAGTTCCTGTGCTTTCCATTATCGATCTTGGTATCGTGCGGGATGTACAGATCAATGATGAAAGAATTGAAGTTATCATCACTCCAACATATAGTGGTTGCCCTGCTATGGATATGATAGCTGCAAATATCAGGATGGCACTGCTGGAAAACGGGTATAAGGAAATAAAGATCGTTTCTGTTCTCTCACCTGCATGGACGAGTGACTGGATGAGCGAAGAAGGAAAAAGAAAATTAAAGGAATACGGCATAGCACCACCTAATCCAAAGCAACAGGTTTGTCGCGATGAATTATTTGCAGATGAAGCGATCCAATGCCCGCATTGTAATTCCTGGCATACGCGCCGCGTAAGTGAATTTGGAAGTACTGCGTGTAAGGCATTGTATCAATGTGATGATTGTAAGGAGCCGTTTGATTATTTTAAATGCCATTGAAAGGTATTTGATTTCTTTTGCTTGAAAGACACTCTTACAATTACGAATTACGATTTACGATTTACGAATGTGGCGTGATAACATAAAAGTCATCGATGAATTACTTAAAGAATCCTTCATTAACACGCAACATTCGTAAATCGTAAATCGTAAATCGTAATTACCAATAACAGAAACTTGAAAAGAAAATAACATTCAGCAACAATAGAACTTACTCTATCCTGAATTTATAAGTACTATACAAATACGCATTAGTATCTTTTACTGCAACCGTATCATTTGCCGGGTTCCCCGGACTATAATAGCGCCGCTTATAAAACCTTATCTCAGTTTCACCTTTCTTAATTGCCTTAAAGATCTCCAGCGTGGTTTCAGTTCCACCATCCTCATCAGGATTACTGAATTTTTTTTCACCCTTATTCTCAAAAAAGCTTTTATCCATTTCCTTCCAGTAATCAAACTCTTTCCAGCGTTCATGATCGATGCCCTGCGTTTCATTACTCTCCAGCGCAAATGTTTTGCCTTCTTTGATGATATTTATGATACTATCCTGTGGCTGGAGATGTTTTTTCCACTCCTTTGCCAACTCTCTTTCCCTATAGGTCTTATCATTTTTTTCTTTACAGGAAATGATCAAAAAAACCATTAAGGTTACAAGTTGTAAATATTTCATTTGAATGAATGTATGAATTATTTGATATCGAAATCAACGGAAACCTTTCCTGTTTTTGGATGCGACTGGCAGGTAAGAATAAAACCTTTTTCAATTTCTTCTTCTTCCAGCCCCCAATGAACATCCATCATCACTTCACCTTCGGTAAGTTTTGCCTTGCAGGTACAGCACATGCCTCCTTTACATGCATAGGGCAGATCAGCACCTTGTTTCAAAGCTGCATCGAGAATAGTAGTATCACTATCGAAAGGAAGATCGAACTCAAAATTCCTTCCGTCAAGTTTTACCGAGATATGGCTCGCAGGTCCGTGTTCTGCTGCAATAGATTTTGTTTTGATGGTTGACTTCGCCGGGAAAGAACTATTGAATAATTCAAAATGAATATTTTTTTCACCCATACCTTTTTGCTGCATAAAATCTTTTGCACTGAAGATCATTTCTTCCGGTCCGCAAATAAATACTTCATCCATTGAAGAATAATCAAGCACCTTCGCAAGCTCATTGAGTTTGTCTTTATCTATACGTCCATAGTTAATGGATGATTCGGTTCGTTCACGGCTTAATATATTGATCAATGTAAATCTTTCCATGAACTGGTTCTTCAGCGCTTCGAGTTCTTCAAAAAATATGATCGAGTTGCGGCTGCGATTACCATATACCAATGTAAAACTGCTTTTGATCTCTGTGCGCAACGTCGTTTTGATAATCGACAGGACAGGAGTAATACCGCTTCCTGCTGCGATCGCGAGATAATTTTTTTGATGAGAGGGGTCAAGCCTGGTATAAAATTTTCCTACGGGTTCCATTACTTCCAGCGTGTCACCTTTCTTTAATGTCTCATTCGCAAAAGAAGAAAACAGGCCACCTTCCACTTTTTTGATCGCTACTCTCCATTGTTTATCGAGTGGTGAACTACAGAGCGAATAAGTCCTTCGAACCTCTTCTCCGTTGATCTTGCTGCGCATGGTAAGGCTCTGGCCATGATGATAATTGAATTTTTCTCTTAGATCTTCCGGTACTTCAAATTGCACTGATACACAGTCCGGCGTTTCTTTTTTTATTTCTTTGATGACGAGCGGATGAAAATGGATCGACATGGGCAGGATTATTTTTTAAGGCCATTGATCAGGTGATTGACCATATTATCTTCCATGATCTGCGGTGATATTTTTTTTGCGCTGCGGTGCCAGAATTCCAGGCCACGCACCGAAGAAAGAATGGTCAGCATTGCTACATAAGGTATCACAGGCTTCATTTCTTTTTCACGCACACCTTCATCAATAATGGATTCCATTTTTTGAACATAATTACGACGCTGTGTAGTGAAATTGGTAAGATAAGGTTCAGTCAGATGTATCCACTCATTGACCATTACATAATAATCATCAAAACGATTCAGCATCATTTGCACATGAAAGCGGATAAGTGATTCGATCTTTTTTGTACTGCTCATTCCGTTCCCCTCAAGGCTTTCCAGGTGAACATTACATTCATTGGCTATCCGAAAAATAACCTCCTGCAGTATTTCCGATTTTGATTTGATATGATTATACAAACTCGCAGCTTCCAGTCCAACTACATCAGCAAGGTCGCGCATGGAAGTGGCAGGAAAACCTTTTTCACGAAACATGGCCGAGGCCTTTCTTGTGATAAGATCTTTTTTGGATGCTTTCTTTCTTTTCGCTGTGGTCATGCCCAAAGATAATTTGAAGATTTGAAGATTTGAAAATGAGGCCGTTTTATTGGAGCAACCCACCATCTTCAAATTGTCAAATCTTCAAATCATATAATCATCAAACCAATTCAATTTCAAAATTCACCAGATCTTTAAACTGCTGTATCCGGTGAGAGATATCATTATGTGTAATTTCTTTTAAACGTGTGGGCCCGAATTTTTCAACACAAAAACTTGCCATTGCTGAACCAACAATGATGGCCCTTTTCATATTGTCGAATGAAATATCACCGGTTTGTGCCAGGTGTCCGATAAAACCACCAGCGAAAGTATCACCTGCACCGGTCGGGTCAAACACATCCTCTAACGGAAGCGCCGGCGCAAAGAAAACATCGGAGCCCTGGAATAATAATGCACCATGTTCTCCTTTTTTAATGATAAGATATCTAGGTCCCATCTGCATGATCATCTTGGCAGCTTTTACCAGTGAGTATTGTCCCGTAAGCTGGCGGGCCTCTGCATCATTGACCATTAAAAGGTCCACTTGTTTGAGAACGGTTTTGAGTTCATCCATCGCGATCTCCATCCAGAAGTTCATCGTATCCATAACGATGAGCTTGGGTCGATTTTTCATTTGTTTGATAACGCTGGTCTGTATAGACGGAGCAAGATTACCCAGCATCAGGAATTCTGATCCCTGGTAACTATCGGGAACCTTTGGTTGAAAATCTGCCAGCACATTCAGATCAGTTACCAATGTATCGCGACTATTCATGTCTTCATGATAACGACCACTCCAGAAAAAAGATTTTTTGTCTTTAACGATCTCTACGCCCTCTAACTGAACGCCTCTTCTTTTTAATTCAGCCATTTCTTCAGTGGGAAAATCATAACCAACGATCGAGATCTGTTGAACAGGTTTTACAAAATTGCTGGCTGCATAAGCTACATAAGTAGCAGAGCCTCCAACGATCTGGTCAGTTTTTCCAAAAGGTGTTTCGATCGCATCAAAGGCCATAGTGCCGACAGTAATAAGGGACATAAGTGATGAAGATTTTTTTAGTCAATAGTTAATACAGGTTAAGAATGGTAATGCAGGTCAAATAGGTCAAATTAGTCATAGAGGTCAAATCAGTCATGCAAGTCAAATTAGTCATAGAGGTCAAATCAGTCATAGAGGTCAAATCAGTCATAGAGGTCAAATCAGTCATAACTGGTCATATAGTTTACAACTGATCGATGGATGCATGTGACCACTTTGACCCATGTGACCTATGTGACCCATTTGACCTATTTGACCCATGTGACCTATTTGACCCATTTGACCTATTTGACTTATTTGACCCATTTGACTCATTTCACCCCCCAATTTCATTGCCCATCTGTTTTATCGGTCGCAAACCTAATGAATTTTGTTTTGTCCATAAAAGCAACCTTGTGTTGAAAACAAGCCTCTTTGGCTGTGATTTATGGGCTACATTTGAAAACCGCCCTTGCATATGATAAGAAAATCATTGATAGCGTTTTTCCTGGTCACTGTATTTCATACGGCTCATGCGCAGTTTGATACGCTATTTGCAAAAACCAATATCCGTCATTGTGCGGATAGTATGGCCAAGGGTTTCAGAACAAAGAACTGGGAACTCTATGCGCGATATGTGCACCCTGCATTGATTGGCAGTATGAATGGTAAAGCAGAGCTGATCAAATTCATGCAGGAAACATTCGCTGGTATGCCGGTAAATGCATGGAAGCAGTATGGTCCCGGCAAAATTTTACAGGTAATAAAAACTGAAGGTGATCTTCAGGCTGTTATAGAACTTAAGTCGGTTTTAGAATGGGAGGGACAGCGTATCAGTACGACCACACATTTGATCGCACAATCATGGGATGGCGGACTGTTTTGGACATTTTTTGATTCTGAAGGAGACCGTGAAGTTGCTAAAACCATCAAGCCTGATCTGAGCGATAAGCTCAACATACCAAAAAAGAAAGAGGATGTTGAGATGATCAAAGAAAAAAAGAATTAAACTCCCTCATCTTTTTTTTCAATTTCCTGTACCGGACCTTCATCAAAATCAATTTCTATTTTTTCCGGGATGTCAAGCCTGTTGCAAAGCGGTACCAGCAATGTTGCGGCAAGATCAAATAAAAATGCGACCAGGCTTATCTTATAAGTTGCCTGGCTATACATCAACGATTCATAGTAAGGTCCGAACGTTCCAAAGATGCGTGTGATAAGCAGAATGGAGAATAATGATATAGCAACTGTGGCCGTCATTCTTGCATACCGTGCATATTTATTCTGGATGGAGAAATAATGTAAAAGAGAGATATGGGATAATCCAACTGAAAGAATGAAGAGGCTGAAAACAAATTTCAAAAATCCTACATTCTCTATCTCTCCAATAATGACGATCAGCGTTAGCAGGAATACGAGTGCGGATACGATCATACCTGCGGCGCCCAGTGTTTTATACTCTGCTCTTTCACCAACAACAAGAGAAACAGTTGCCATAATGCCGCAGACGATCAGCACAAGACAAATGGCAAATATTTTGATCCCGGTATTTCCAAAATTCTCAATGGCCATCACAGTGAGGGCGCCCAGGATACCAGCCACTATAACTGCAATGACCATCAACTTAATGGTACCGGGATTATGTTTTTTTATCATGGACGCAGCGCTTAATATTTTCTTGCCAGCACTACAACGTTTTTGAACCGCTGTTTCTTTCCCTGCAGGTTAAAAATTTCCGTGAAGATAATATAGGTGCCGACAGGAAGCCTTGCTGTTTTTTCATCCAGCCCGTCCCAGGTCCAGTACCCTTTCAATCCCAATAAGGCGTTTTTTACAAAATAACGAACAACGCGACCTGCTGCGTCGAAGATGGTACTGTTGGCTATATATCCTGGCTCGTCAAGATTATATTGTAATACTGCAACATCATCATGACCATCATTGTCGGGAGAAAATATTTTAGGAGAAATGGCGATGGTTATATTGCTATTGTCAATCGGTCTGTATTGAGAATTCTTATAACCCGGCGTGCCAAAACCTGCGGTAGAGGCAGCACTATGCCAGTTGCCTGCATCCTGTGCAGGAGCAGAAGGGTCTATCCTCTCCAATGAAATACCTTCCGCATTATCGATCAGCTTAAAATGCCAGTCATCTTTGTATTTAACTTCATCAGTAATAATGCCCATGCCATTCAATGCTATCACGCATCCTTCATCATCGGGAAAAGAGGGAGGTGCTAATACTGTTGCCACATGACTGTTGTTTAAGACCAGGTAATTCCTGGCAAGATTGTCAGCATCTTCTGTCTCCACGATATATTCGCGGGGAAAAACATAAAGCGGATCGTTACTTAATGTTCTCAGGTTATAAACTATCCCGCTTGCATTTCTTGATGCGATCAATACATTGGACACATCAATGATCTTATCACTGTTATTATAGAATTCAACATAGTCATATGCACCTGGCCGCGGATTGAATAAGATCTCATTGATGATCCATTCACCCGGAATCGGATCGGCAGGAAGGCCCACCCTGATCTTATTGACTGAGTTCATCGTGTTTCCCTTACAATCCTTAATGTTGATGGCAGATAGATTATTAATAATATTTACATGCAATGGGCCGGATAATTTTAATTGTACACGGTCGAATAAAGGAGAAATGCTGGTCGCGCTGTTAATTATTATTCCACCGTCTATTGAATAATTATTAAGAAAAGATCCGGATAAGCTGTCTACAGGTTCGTTATAAACAAGCATGATTGTAACGCTGTCAACAGCAAAGGCATTTATTAATTGAGGTGGGTTTGTATCACTATTGATCCCGTCAATGGAATTTTTTTTGCCCGGTGTACCACCAATATTATTTGTACTTGCCTTCCAGTTGCCAACACCACCACATGGATCTTTGGTGTCGATCATTTCTAATGTCCATCCACCTTCTTTTTTTAATTCTGACTGGTACCATTTATCAGTATAATTGATTGCGTGTATCGTTTTACCATTAGCTGCTCTCAGAAAAAGCAGGTCACCCGCATTATCCAGCGAGGGAAAATTGGTAACAGATATCGAAGGACCAAAAACATTCATTGAAGAAACCGCACTACTTGTACAGATGATGACCATGCTATCTGGTTGTAAGATATAAGCGGGCATGGGTCCGCTTAACCCGGAAGCATCTCCAATCCTCCAGTTTTGCAAATTAATCGAAGCTGAACTTGTATTTCTCAGTTCCATCCATTCATTGGAAGGAAGTGCTACCTGCGGCGTCGGATCGGCCATGATCTCGTCTATGACGACATCGAACCGGTTTTGTCCAAAAGAATTAAGAGAAGAAAATAATATTATCGCCCAAAACCATTTCATGTTTATCGTTCTTTAGAATTATAAAATTCTTAAGAAGAAGTTTCAGCTCATCGGGAAAAAAACAATAAAAAATCAGACTATTCCCTTTGAAATTAAATCCCTTTCATTCGTGTAATTTCGCGCCATGAAAGTTGCAGTTGTCGGCGCCACCGGTCTTGTTGGTTCAAAAATGTTGCAGGTATTAGCGGAAAGAAATTTTCCCGTATCTGAATTGATCCCTGTCGCCTCTGAAAGGTCAGTGGGTAAAGAAGTTGAGTACAAGGGAAAACGGTATAAGGTAGTTAGTATGAGCGATGCGGTCGCATTGAAACCGGCGGTAGCAATTTTCTCTGCTGGCGGATCAACCTCATTGGAGTGGGCCCCGAAGTTTGCAGATGCAGGTATAACCGTTATTGATAATTCCTCGGCGTGGAGAATGGATCCATCCAAACCACTTGTCGTGCCGGAGATCAATGCCGATATATTAAGTTCAAAGGATAAGATCATCGCCAATCCTAATTGCTCGACGATACAAATGGTTGTTGCTTTAAATCCTTTGCATAAAAAATATGGGATCAAAAGAATTGTGGTAAGCACTTATCAAAGTGTGACGGGTACGGGCGTGAAAGCGGTAACACAGTTGATGAATGAGCGCCAGGGGATCGAAGGAGAGAAGGCGTATAAATATCCCATTGATCTTAATGTGATACCACAGATCGATGTTTTCCTGGACAACGGTTATACCAAAGAAGAAATGAAAATGGTGAAGGAAACCTGTAAGATCATGCGGGATGATTCGATAAAGGTTACTGCTACCACCGTACGGATACCTGTTATAGGAGGTCATAGTGAAAGTGTGAATGTTGAATTTGAAAAAGATTATCAGCTTGATGAAGTGCGGCAGTTATTAAAAGCTTCTCCCGGAATTATTGTTGTAGACGATCCTGCTGGCCAGCAATATCCCATGCCGATGGATGCACATGAAAAAGATGAGGTGTTTGTAGGCAGGTTGCGCCGGGATGAAACGCAGGATAAAACGCTTAATCTTTGGATAGTATCGGATAACCTGAGAAAAGGTGCGGCGACAAATGCTGTTCAGATTGCGGAGTATCTGCTGTCCAAAAATCTATTGCAGTGAGGTGCTTTATGCCAATTTTTTTCACCACATAGGCACATAGGAACATAGGTTTCACATAGAAAACCCTATGTGTACCTATGCATCTATGTGCCTATGTGGTGAATCTCTCTAGTCATATCTTTTTTTATAAGGAAAATTCCTCCCAAAATTCCCCGTAATATTCTCAATAATGATCTGCGAAGGATTATCCCAGTCGGCAGCACTACGGTAAAAATTATTCCACAACGTCACATTATTACTTACTACACTGCAATAGGCAGAAATATCTTCTGTCTTGCCGAGATTTCCCGGCACCGGAATTTTACTGGAACCTTTGATAGTACCTAGCACGGTTCGTCCAAGCGTTACTCCATAAGAAGCTTTATCACTCATATATCTTTTTTTAGTGACCTGCATTCTAACGACAGCATCCACACCTAATATTTGTTCCAGTTTTTTATCATCTGCTTTCCAGCTATCACGAAGCGAGATATTATTTTCTTCCAGCGTGTTCAATGTTTTAGTGATATCCTGCACATTCACGAACATATAATAACGACCAGAGTTCGCATTGCGGATGATACTGCTATACAACGATTGCTGGAACATCCGGCTTTCCTCTTCTTCGATCCGGGTGATATCTTCTTCGGTCATATCTTTTGGACGTTTACCCGACAATATCATTTCGGGCGGTAACACTGCGATCACCTTATGTCCTGTTGTTTGCTGGTAGAAATAGGAGTTCGCATAATTCTTCCGGCTGCAGGAAGAAGTTACAAGTGCAAATACGAAACCGATAAGTAGAAATTTTTTCATGGGGCGAATTTTGAAACAACAAGGTAAAAACAGGTTTATTGCCTGTCAAGTCCCTTAACAGCTATTATCGTTAGGGAATTGTGAATTGCTGAGAGTCCGCAGTTTTTTATCGTAGATCTACGAATATTATTAATGTTCGATCGCGGTATTGATAAATTGTAAGAATGGCTGCAATGTCTCAAATGCATTCAAAGTTTTTTTCAATAAAGAAGATGAAGTAAGATCGCTGTCCTTAAAAGAGACCAGGACAACAAAACTTTTCATTTTTAGATATGCTGCAGCAGGGTTGTCAGCTTCATATCCTTTTGGCACCCGGCTAAGCACATATTCTGGATCGCGGGAAAGTTCATTGAATACGGACTTGAATTTTTTGGATTGAACAATTTTCTTGAAGTCGGAAAAATTATAATCGATCTCCTGTCTCACTTTACTCAATTCGGGAGGCATAGGCATCCACAATCCACCGCCGGTGAAACTGCTGCCCGGTTCACAATGAAAATAATAACCGCCGAGTATGGATTTTTTTCCACCCCCATTGATATAAGCTCCGAAATTTGTTTTGTAGGGAGATTTATCTTTTGAAAATCTTACATCACGATTGATGCGGAAAAGGCAATCTTTCGCAACAAGATTTTTTATTGATGGATCTTTCCTCCCATGCTGATCAATTACCTTTTGAACAAAGGCAGCATAATCAGCTTTCGCATCTTCATAAACCTTTCTGTTCTTTTCAAACCAGGGCTTGTTGTTATTTTTCTTAAGATCCCTTAGAAATTTTAGTGTTGAAGGCTGAAGCATAAGCGAAGTTAGGAGTCGATAGTCTATAGTCGGTAGTCTTTAGTCGTTAGTCGATAGTCAATACAGATCAAAGTCTTATTCGGCTACTGGCTTCGGGCTTCGGGCATCGGGCTTCAGGCTTGCAACTAACGACTACTTCCCGATCCTCGCCCAATTCTCCCCGCTCTTTATCCTGTACATCGTCATTTCACTTACACCATATTGGCCGGCGAGTTTGCGAATGGTAATGTTGCGGTTTTTATTAGCAAGAACATTTTTGATCTTTTTTACCTGGGTGGCCGTCAATTTGAGTCCCTCTGTTTTATTCGCCTGCTTGCGTTTGTAGGCTCGCTTGGCAGGACTGTTTTGCTGATGCTCGATCATTTGTTCCAGCGTACACCATCTTAAATTTTTTGTGGAGTTATCCAGCTTGTTATGATTTCGGTGGACAACATATTTATGTGCTGGCGATGGTTTGCTTAAAAATAATCTTGCCATCTCACGATGGATATACAATGTGCCTTTGTTATTGGGCCGATGCAGGTTTAGCGTTCGATAACCTGTGGTAAGTGAGCCACTGAGCAATTTGCCATCTTCAATAATATTTTTTTTATAGCTCGCTATGCGTCCATGACTAGATACAGCATAACAATTGCGAAGATGCCTCCATCCGGAAAATTGCAGCGGTTTCCAGACTTCACCGGCTAACTTTTTTATCATAAAAAATTTTTTTAGCGCGGGATGGGATGCAGCTAATAACAGGGGTACAAAGGGGAAGTTATCAGGAGCCCTGCCAAGGTAGGTAAGTTCGTGAACTCTTCCATAAAATCTTCTGACAGTTAAAAATTTAATAGATAAAAGATAAAAGTTAGGGGTCATCTTAATGATAGTGAATCATTGAATTGGAACAACCTTTATCTGTCAAACTTTTATCTTTTATCTATTCAACTTTTATCTGCGCAACAACTTTAAAAATTCAGCCTCCGATATGATCTTCACAGTATTGATCTTCTTCGCTTTTTCCAATTTGCTTCCGGCATCTTCACCGACAACCAGGTAATTTAATTTTGCGCTTACACCTCCGAGTATCTGTCCGCCATTTTCCTCCACCATGGCTTCAGCTTCGCTTCTTTTTAATGTAGGTAAAGTGCCTGTAAATAGAAAAGTCTGATCTTTTAAATTACCTGATGAAGAGATCTCTTTTTTAGGATTCTTTAATTGCAGTCCGAGCTTTTCAAGTTCCTCGAGCAATTTGATATTTTCTTTGTTGGCGAAAAAATGATAAACACTTCCGGCCACCTTAGGACCTACATCTTCTAAATTCTGCAGATCTTCCAGTGAATATTTTTTCAGATCAAGTAAATGATTAATGGCCTGGGCCAGTGTCTTGGCAGTTGTTTCTCCAATGAAACGAATACCCAATGCATAGATAAGGCGATGCAGCGGTTGTTTTTTTGATTGTTCGATAGCGGTCTGTAATTTTTCGATCGACTTCTCTCCGAAACCTTCCATGGCGCTGATCTTCTTAAAATCGAGACGGTAAACGCCTGGGATATCATTCAACAATCCCATCTCGTAGAATTTCCGAACATTGGCGTCACCAAACCCGCGGATATCCATCGCATCCTTACTTACAAAATGGATGATACGTTCTACCGCCTGTGCAGGACAATCAATATTCACGCAACGCCACACCGCTTCACCTTCTTCCTTGAACAATTTTCCTTCGCAAACAGGACAAGTTTTGGGGAAGACGATCTTTTTTTCTTTTCCTGTTCTCGCATCGGTCAAAGATTTTACAATCTGCGGGATCACATCACCCGCTCTTTCGATCAGCACGGCATCACCTACCCGCAGATCTTTCTCTTTAATATAATCTTCGTTGTGAATAGAAATACTGCTGACAGTTACTCCACCGACACTAACTGGCTCGAGTTTCGCCACCGGAGTTACTGCACCGGTCCTGCCAACCTGGAATTCAACCCCCGTTAATTTACTGGTAGCCTGTCTTGCTTTGAATTTATATGCAATGGCCCAGCGGGGATGGTGAGAAGTCATTCCCATTTTATCCTGCAAAGCGAAATCATTCACTTTGATCACCATGCCGTCTATCTCGTAAGGAAGTCCGTCCCGTTTTTCTTCAAAGTCGTTGCAGTATTTTATGACCGCATTGATCCCTTTAAAAACTTTTTTTTCTTTTTCGGGACTGCGAAAGCCAAGGTCCCATAACAGTTTCAATGAATCGGAATGATTGGTCAGTTCCTTTGGGACCTTCTTTCCTTTCTCCAGTGAATAATAACTTACATGGTATACGAATGCTTCGAGATTTCTTCTTGCAACTTCTTTGGGATCTTTAATACGAAGCGTTCCGGCGGCAGCATTACGTGGATTGGCAAGAGGAGGAAGTCCCTCTTCCATTATTTTTTCATTGTAATTTTTAAAATTCGTTTTATTGATCAGCACTTCACCTCTTATCTCCACTGTGTGTAAACCATGATCCGAAAATGCGGCAGATAAAGGAATGGAACGGATCTGTTTGATATTCGCGGTCACTTCATCACCTTCTACACCATCGCCTCTTGTTGCCCCGCGAACCATCAGGTCATTTTCAAATACCAAAGAGATACTTCCACCATCGAATTTCGGTTCTACACAATACTCGATCTCTTTTAATCCTGTTAACTCTCTTGCCTTTCTGTCAAAATCAATCAGGTCATCGCTGTTATATGAATTATTCAGAGATAACATGGGGACCAGGTGCTGGACCGTTGGAAAATCTTTGGTCAGCCCTTTGGCGACACGTTGTGTAGGAGAATCATTGGTTACCAGACCCGGATCCTCGCTCTCAACTCTCTCAAGTAATTTAAAAAGCTGATCGTATTCGTAATCCGAAACAAGGGGATCATTTAAAATATAATAACGATGTTCATGAAAACGCAATACCCTTCGAAGCTGGTCCACCTCTTTTTTATTCAGCTTACCATCTTTATATTTTTTCGCCATTTCCGTGGTAAGCTTCTGAAGCTCACGGGTCGTCTCTTTGGAATACATATGAGTAAAGTTAATTATCGCTGCGCGATTGATAGAACACGGATAACACGAATATGACTGATATAAACGGATTTTTTTTTCTGAAACTCAAGAACTCTGTAAATGACATATTAATTTCTATCCGTGTACATCCGTCTAATCCGCGTTTTCCGTGTTCTATCCTATCGCAACAGCGATTTGTGTTTAAAGTACATATTTTAATTATCTTCGGAAACGGTTTCAAAAAAATCAAACGGCTTGCTATGAAAAAGATCTATACGCTATGCTTAGCGTTTGTGTTGTTGGTTATCTCTGCCAATGCCCAGTTACTTACATGGACACCTGCTTTTCCTAAGGACAATGATAATATCACGGTAACAGTTGATGCGACAAAGGGCAACCAGGGATTAAACAATTATACACCTGTTTCGGATGTCTTTGTTCATATCGGTGTCATTACCAATTTAAGTACCGGACCTTCGAACTGGCGCTATGTACCTTTTACCTGGGCCACCACACCGCCTGCCGCGCAGGCCACATCGTTGGGTGGAAATAAATGGCAATTCACGATCAATAATATCCGGAACTTTTTTGCAGTACCTGCAGGCGAAACCATTTTAAGGATCGCTATTCTTTTTCGAAACGGATCCGGATCTGTCGTGCAACGCAATGGTGATGGCAGCGATATGTATATTCCGGTATATGATAATAATCTTGCGGTTCGTTTTTCCGTTCCTCCTTACCAACCTTACTATAATGCAATACCTGAACCGATCAGCAAACAGGTTGGTGATAATATAAATGTAACGGGCATTGCGAGTCAGACTTCAGACATGAAGTTGTATTTGAATGGGACGGTCATTCAGTCTAATAATGGAGTGACTAGTATTTCTGCCAATCCATTATTGTCTACTTCCGGTAATACCGAAATCGTTGTTGAGGCAACTGCTTCATCTGTCACAAAAAAAGATACGCTTCGATTTTTTGTAGCGCAGGCTATCAACATCGCGCCATTGCCTGCCGGTGTGAGGGATGGAATAAATTATGGTGCCAACAATACGGAAGTCACACTGGTATTGAATGCCCCGAATAAAAACAGGATCTCTGTGATTGGAGAATTCCCGGGCAGCAACTGGGTAGAGCAGAATAATTATGTGATGAACAAAACAGCCGATGGAAAATACTGGTGGCTCAAGATAACAGGTTTAACTCCCGGTACAGAATATGCGTTCCAGTACCTGGTAGACGGGACGTTGCGGATCGGGGAACCTTATGCAGAAAAAATACTGGACCAGACATTTGATTTCCAGATACCGGCTTCAACATATCCAAATCTTAAACAATACCCTGCGGGATTTACAACGGGAATCGTCAGCATTGTTCAAACCAATGCACCCGCATACAACTGGGCCGTAAATAATTTTTCGCGTCCGGATAAAAGAAATCTCGTGATCTATGAAATGTTATTGCGCGATTTTTTAGCGGCGCACGACTGGAAAACTTTAAAAGATACATTGAGTCATTTCAAAACGCTTGGCATCAATGCTATTCAATTAATGCCTTTCAATGAATTTGAATCCAACGAAAGCTGGGGTTATAATCCTGATTATTACCTGGCACCGGATAAATATTATGGTCCAAAGAATACGCTGAAAGAATTGGTTGATTCCTGTCATAAAAATGGTATTGCAGTCATTATGGATATTGCATTGAATCATGCAACAGGTCAATGTCCATTAGCTGCGTTATACTGGAATGCCGCTGCCGGCACTCCTGCTGCAAATAATCCCTGGTTCAATGTAAGCGCTACGCACCCATACAATGTATTCAATGATTTTAATCATGAAAGCCTTGATACGAGATATTTTACGAGTCGCGTTATCGAACACTGGCTCACCGAATATAAACTCGATGGGTTCCGTTGGGATCTTTCAAAAGGGTTCACTCAAAATACACAGTGCGGTGGCAGTACGTCCAATGAAGCGTGTATCGCAGCTTATCATGCAGATCGTGTGGCGATATGGAAAAGATATTATGATACGATGCAATTAAAATCTTCAGGCAGTTATTGCATACTCGAACATTTCTGCGACAATACTGAAGAAATGGAGTTGTCGGATTATGGAATGATGCTTTGGGGAAATACCAATTACAATTTCAGTGAAGCTTCGATGGGATGGGTGGGTACTTCGAATTTTGAATCTTACCTGCATACTTCAAGGGGCTGGAACCGTCCGCACCTGGTAGGCTATATGGAAAGTCATGATGAAGAAAGAATGATGTACAGGAATCTTCAGTTTGGAAACAATTCGAACGCATCGTATAATATAAGGGATCTAAATACTGCATTGAAGAGAATCGAATTATGTGCTTCTTTCTTTTTAATGGGACCCGGACCCAAAATGATCTGGGAATTTGGTGAGCTCGGATATGATTTCTCGATCAATCGTTGTCTGAATGGCACAATAGATAATAATTGTCGCCTGGATCCAAAACCGATAAGATGGGATTATAAAACAGTGGTCCAGAGAAAAAGACTCTATGATATTTTCAGCAGCCTGAATAAACTTCGTTTTCATGGATGGTATAAAGATGTTTTCACTGCCAATAATATTACGCTGACAAAAAGCATGACCGGTGCGGTCAAGACATTGATCATCCGGAGTGCAACTGATTCTTCGATGATGGTGGTTGTGGGAAATTTTGATGTGAATGCTCAGATCGCAACGGTCAACTTTCCGGCGCCGGGCACCTGGTATGATTACCTCGGCGGAAATACATTTACTGCAGGACCCACACAGCCCATTAACCTTCAACCGGGCGAATACCATGTCTACCTTAATCGTAATTTGATAAATGCTGTGGTAACCGGTGTTGGTAATACTTCTTCATCAGATGGATGGTCCGCATCAGTTTATCCCAACCCTGCCATCAATGCAGTGTTGGAAGTAAATGCTGCAAAAGCAGGATGGGCAGATATTCTGCTGATGAATGAAACAGGACAGCAGGTGAAAAATCTTTATGGCGGCATGTTGATCAAAGGGAAAAACACTCTTACCGTGCAGGATAAGTTAAAAGGATTGCCATCCGGGGTTTATTTTGCAAAGGTTCAAACGGCCACCAAAACATTGACCGTAAAAATGATCATTCCCTAATTCAGAAAATAATTTTTTATGACGGAAAAAGAAATGCGATTGAAAACGGCGGAGATCGAAAAGATCAGTCACCTTGATTATTTCAATATCGCGATCTCTGTTGACTGTGTGATCTTTGGTTATGATGAAAAAGAATTAAAAGTGCTGCTCATCAAATCCGATCTGAAAGAATTCGAGGGATTGTATTCATTGCTCGGGGATCTCGTAAGACCTGATGAAGATCTTGAAGCAGCCTCTTATCGCGTATTAAAAGATCGTACCGGCATGGATGATGTTTATCTCGAACAGGTGCAGGCATTTGGTGGATTGGAACGTCATCCTTCGGGCCGTGTTATCACGATCGCCTACTATTCATTAATAGATATCAAACACCATAAACTGCAATTAAGTCATCATGAACTGACCTGGTATCCTGTGAATGAGATCAGAAAACTTGCCTTTGATCATAAAATAATTTTAGATGCATCATTAAGCAGGTTGCAGCAACAGATCATGGATTATCCGGTTGTGTTTAATTTATTACCGGAAAAATTTTCTTTACGCGAGTTACAGGAATTATATGAAGCCATCCTCGGTATTGAGCTGGATAGAAGAAATTTCCGGAAAAAGATATCTATTAAAGATTGGTTGATGGATATTGATGAAATGGAAAACGATGTTCCGCATCGTCCGGGAAAATTATACCGGTTGAAACCTGAATACAAAAAGAAGGGCAGAAAGAAGATTGCAGGATCGAAAATATTAGCTGATTGATTTGATGAACCACAAAGACCCGGGGCGCCAGGTATCATGAAGTGTTGATGCTTAAGATTCTTAAAAAGAACAGAAATTTATGCAGTTGACTTCGTGTTTCTTTTTGCCCTAGCGCCTTCGTGGTTCAAAAAAGTATTTCCTCCAGGCTTAATTGCTGATATTCAACCTTAAATAACCTATTCTCCTGGTTGGAAAAAATATTTTTGCAAACATTAAAAAAATGTTAACATTGTGTGCCTAATACACATTTGTTTAATATGTGTCAGCTCTGAACAGAAAATTGATTTGCTTAAACTCTTAATGATTGCTTATGTTCCTTAAAAAACTGATGAAAGCAGTAGCTGTTATTATGCTGCTGTTAGTATCGCAGATCTCTTTCGCACAAAACAAGGTTACAGGAAAAGTTATTGGTTCGGATGGACAACCTATTGCAGGTGCAACGGTAGCAGTTAAGAACACAAGGCTTGCGGTTCAAACCGGTGCTGATGGTTCTTACAGCATTACTGTTCCTGCCGGATCCAATACTTTGATAATTTCTTCAATTGGTTTTGCCGCACAGGAAGTTTCAGTTGCGGGGAAAGCATCTGCTGATGTAACGTTAACTGTTACGAATGCTACGATGAATGAGGTAGTGGTTACTGGTTACGGAAGTGTCAGAAAAAAAGATCTGACAAGTGCCGTTACAACAATCACTTCAAAAGATTTTACCAAAGGACCTATCACTACTCCGGAAGGATTGATCAATGGAAGGGTTGCCGGTGTGCAGATCACCGCGCCGAGCGGGGCACCAGGTGCCGGAAGCAGAATACAGATCAGGGGTGGTACTTCACTGACCGCATCGAATGCGCCATTGATAGTAGTGGATAATGTGCCACTTGATAATGGAGGCATTTCAGGTTCACCCAATGCATTAAGCATGATCAATCCAAACGATATTGAATCGTTCACCATTTTAAAGGACGCGTCTGCTACAGCCATCTATGGTAACAGGGCTGCGAATGGTGTGATTCTTATCACCACTAAAAAAGGTAAATCTGGAAAGGTTAGAGTCAACTTCAGTACATTGAATTCCATATCAACGGTGAATGAGAAATCAAAGGTGCTTTCAGCCTCTGAATTCACCGCAATGGTAAAAACAAACGGCTCAACTTCGCAAATAGCATTACTGGGTACTGCAAATACAAACTGGCAGGATGAGATCTTTACCTCTGCATTTGGTACAGATAATAATATTAGTTTGAGTGGAGGATTGGATAACCTTCCTTATCGTGTATCACTGGGTTATTTGAACCAGTCAGGTATATTAAGAGGTGGTAAGCTTTCCCGTTTTTCAGGAGCCATCAACCTTTCGCCGGTTTTGTTGAAGAATCATCTAAAGGTGGATATGAATTTCAGGGCCGCATTATCGAGTTCAACATTCGCTAACGAAGATGCGATCGGAGCAGCCGCTGCATTCGATCCGACTCAGCCAGTAAGAAGTGGTAATCGTTTCGGTGGCTATTTTGAATGGATGCAGAACAATCGTCCTTATAATCTCGCCCCACGAAATCCAGTTGCATTGCTGGAGTTGAAAGATGATCAGAGTGATGTTACACGTTATATCGGAAATATCCAATTGGATTATAAACTACACTGGTTGCCTGATCTTCGTTTCAATATCAACGTTGGTATCGATAAATCACATGGAGAAGGAACAGTCAACATCCCGGATTCTGCGGCAATGGCCTATGAGAATACTTCTCCCACAACCAATCAAAAAACAAGCGGATTAAAGAACAGATACGAGCAGGATAAAACAAATAAACTGCTTGACTTTTATGTAAACTATACAAAAGATATTAAGAGCATTCGCAGTAACATCGATATTATGGGTGGTTATGGTTACCAGGATTTCTTAAGAGAGGAACCACTATATAACTTCCAGTCATTTGGTAACAACGGTGTCGAATTTGATGCTAAGCGATCATTACCTCTTGAAGAACAAAATACATTGATCTCATATTATGGACGTTTTCGTTATAGCTTAATGGGTAAGTACCTGTTGACAGTGAATGTTCGTCATGATGGTTCATCTAAATTCAATCCTGATCAGCGATGGAAAACATTCCCGGGTGTATCAGTAGCATGGGTAATGTCAGAAGAAAAAGGTATTAAGCGCTCAGAAGTTATTTCAAACCTGAAATTAAGATTCGGCTGGGGTGTAACAGGACAGCAGGATGGTATCGAGAACTATCCTTATATCCCCCGTTATACGATCGGAACCGGTACTGCAATGTATCAGTTCGGTAACACCTATTATACAGTATACAGACCGGTTGGTTATGATTATAACCTGAAGTGGGAAGAGACAGAGAGCTATAACCTCGGTCTTGACTTTGGATTTTTGAAAGGACGTATCAATGGTAGTCTTGATGTCTATAGAAAATTAACCGATAACCTGTTGAGCAGAATTACCGTTCCTGCCGGTACAAATTTTACAAATGAAATTCTGACCAACGTTGGAAACATGAAGAATGAAGGTGTAGAGTTTGCCATCAATGCTACCATATTGAAAAAAAGAAATCTTACATGGGATTTTGGATTTAATGTTTCTTATAATGAGAACGAGATCACTAAACTGACCATCATCGATGATCCTTCTTATACAGGTGTTCCTACCGGCGGGATCTCTGGTGGTGTTGGTAACAATATCCAGATACATACTGTTGGTTTCCCACGTAATTCATTTTTCGTTTTGCAACAGGTATATGACACGAAAAATATTCCTATCGAAGGATTATATGTCGACAGGAACGGTGATGGCATCATCAACATCAGCGATTACTACCGGTATAAGCAAGCTGATCCGAAATTGTTCTTTGGTATAACCAGCCAGGTAGGATTTAAAAACTGGACATTCTCTACTTTGCTTCGCAGCAATATAGGTGGATATGTATATAATAACAGGGCTTCGGGTGCAGCATTTACTACAGGTTCCCTTCCATTCCTGTATAATGTTTCATCATCCTGGCTGACCACTAAGTTTAAGAATAACCAGTATTTCTCAGATTATTTTGTTGAGAATGCGACGTTTTTAAAGATGGATAACCTTGCTGTTGCCTATGATTTTGGAAAGATCATGAGCGACCGAGCAACGCTGAGGGCCTCTTTGATCGTTCAGAATGTGTTCACATTAACGAAATATAGCGGACTGGATCCTGAGATCGCAGGTGGTATTGATAATAATTTCTATAGCCGTCCGCGTGTCTTCTCATTAGGATTTAATCTTGAGTTTTAAATTAAACGGAACTACTTTAATATATTAAAGCTTGCAAAATGAAAAATAGAATAATCAACATCCTGAGTATGATCATCATGGCAAGTGTATTGCTGGTGTCATGTACAAAAGATCTAAACAGGTATCCGCCGAGTGATTTCTCATCCGCGCAGGTGTACAAAGATCTTCAGGGATATAAACAAGTATTGGCGAAACTCTATGCCGGACTTTCCCTTACAGGAAATACAGGTCCTGACGGACAGGCCGATATTCGTGGAATTGATGAAGGATTCTCCAGTTATTTAAGACAGTACTGGCAGGCACAGGAGTTGTCAACTGATGAAGCAGTGATAGCCTGGAACGATGCCACGATCAAAGATTTTCATTTCATGACATGGAGTTCAAGTGATGTATTCCTTCGTGCATTGTATTACAGGTTATATTTTCAGATCACATTATGCAACGAATTTATTCGCGAGAGTGCCCCTTCAAAACTGGCTGAAAGAAATATCACCGGGGCTGATGCAACTGAGATCGGGTATTTCAGAGCAGAGGCAAGGTTCCTTCGCGCATTGAGTTATTATCATGCACTGGACTTATATGGTAATGTTCCATTTGTAACCGAGAACGATCCAATTGGCGCCTTCTTCCCACAACGCATAACACGTGCAAACCTTTTCAGCTATGTTGAAAGTGAATTGATAGCTATCGAGAATGATCTGAAAGCTGCAAAATCAAATGAATATGGAAGAGCAGACAGAGCTGCTGCATGGGCACTGTTATCACGTTTATATTTGAATGCGGAAGTTTATATTGGCTCAGCTAAATATACTGAGGCGATAACTTATGCAAATAAAGTAATCGCCGCCCCTTATTCTTTAATTAATAACTGGAGAAATTTATTCCTTGCAGATAACAATGTCACCAGCCCCAATGAGATCATCTTACCAATTACATTCGATGGAAGTAAATCCAGGACATGGGGAGGAACGACTTACCTTGTACATGCTCCATTAGTAGGTTCAATGAACCCAAACAATTTTGGTGTGGACGCAAACTGGGGTGGTATCCGTGCGACAAAACAATTCGTAGCGATCTTCGCAGGTCCTGCCGGTGATTCCAGGCAGAACTTTTATACTTCAGGCCAGAATCTTGATATCAATGATGTGGGTCAGCAAAATGATGGATATGGTATCATGAAGTTTAGCAATAAAACTTCTACCGGTGGAAACGGTTCCAATCCTACCTGGACCGATACTGATTTTCCTGTGTTTCGTTTAGCTGAATTGTATCTCAATTATGCTGAGGCGGTATTAAGAGGCGGTGCAGGTGGTAACACTGCTACTGCGTTAGGTTATATCAATGCACTTCGTACAAGAGCATATGGAAATGCAACAGGTAACATCACACTTGCGCAGATGGATCTGCAATTTATCCTTAATGAGAGGGCGAAAGAATTGCATTGGGAAGCGGTACGACGTACCGACCTGATCAGATATGGGCAATTTACAACAGGAGCTTACCTTTGGGCATGGAAAGGAAATACGTTTAACGGTCAACCGGTGGGCGCACATCGTAACCTATACCCGATCCCTGCATCAGATATCATTGCCAATCCAAACCTGATACAGAATACAGGTTATTGATCTAAAAACATTGAATCGATTTATAAAAACTGAATCATGAAAACAATATTAAAGAATGCAATATGGCTCCTGCTCGCAACAGCAGTGGTAATGTCATCATGTACCAAGAGCAAAGATGTAAAAGCATACCTGACGCCCGGAACGGCGCCGATGTTGAATGCTAATGCAACTACGCTGGTATTGGCCCAGGCCAACCAAAACAATAATGCGGTAACGTTTACCTGGTCAGCCGCTGACTTTGGGTACAAGGCAGCGATCAATTACACGCTGCAGTTCTCAAAGGGCGGTACTAATTTTTCCAGTACTGCTACCAACACTGATTTCGCGGTGGGAACATCTCTTTCCAAGGTGATGAAAGTGGGGGAACTCAATGCAAAAATGCAGGAGATCATTACTGATGGCGTAGCAACTCCTATCGATGTAAGAATAAAAGCAGAAGTAGGAACAAACGTTTCACCGATCTATTCCAATGTGGTTCGCATGACCATCACTTCTTATCTTGATATCGTAACTTATACTTTTCCTGATGCAATGAATGTTGCAGGTAATTACCAGGGATGGGATCCGTTTACATCTCCACAGATAACAAGAGTTCGTAACGGAGGATATAATGGATATGAGGGATATATTATTTTCAATGATGCCTCTCCGCAATTCAAAATTGTAAAAGGAAATAACTGGGGCGCGGGTGATTATGGTTTAGGTGGCTCTCCCGGAACTATTGCAAGTCCAAGCGGAACAAATATCACATTGCCATCAGGCGGCGCTGGTATTGCAGGTCTGTATCGTTTAAGAGCAAATACTGCACTGAATACATGGAGCTATTATAAAATAAATACTTTCGGTATCATTGGCAGCGCTACTGCCAATGGATGGAACTCAAGTACACCAATGACGTTTAATCCTTCTAATGGTTCATGGTCCATCACCACCAACCTGGTTGCGGGTGAAATGAAATTCCGTGCGAATGATGACTGGGCAGTGAATTTCGGTGACGATGATGATAATGGAAATGTACCTGATGGTAAACCTGAATATGATGAAGATAATATCCAGGTGACACAGTCGGGTAATTATACAATCACTTTGAATATTGGTATTGCTGGAAACTATTCCTATAAATTAAAGAAGAACTGATTTTTCTTAATAAGCATTGTTCATCGAGCGGCAGCCATAATTTGGTTGCCGCTTTTTTTTGAACCACCCTCATTCCTCGGGGCAAGCTGCGACTCAAAGACACGAAGGAACACCAGGTAGCTTGCTTAGTGTTTTCTTTGTGACTAGGTGTCATGGTGGTTCAATAATTAACTGTATTTCTATGTGTGTATTCCTATGTGCCTATGTTTCTATGTGGTGAAAAAAACTAGCCACATAAGATTATAGGCACATAGGAATACACACATAGATTTGTTTTATATTTAGTATCTCTAAACTTTCATTGATGAGATACTCTTTCATTTTCCTTTTCACCGCCTTTTTATCCTGCAGCAAATCCAGTTCAAATGGTGGTGGTGGTGGCGGTGGTAACACTAATCCCCCGATTGTATTTGCCAAAGGTGCTGATATCAGTTGGGTAACAGAAATGGAAAATGCAGGCAAGGTTTTTTATAATAGTAGTGGTACTGCACAGGATTGTTTTCAAATATTAAAGAACCTTGGAGTGAATTCCATTCGTCTCCGTGTATGGGTGGATCCTGCAGGTGGTTGGAACAATAATGCGGATGTGATAGCAAAGGCGATACGCGCAAAAAATTTAGGGATGCGCATCATGATAGATTATCATTATAGCGATACATGGGCAGATCCGGGTCACCAGGCAAAACCGGCAGCATGGGCCGCACAGGATTTTAATACATTACAAACTTCTGTTTACAATCACACATTTGGACTATTGCTTGCACTCAAATCAAATGGCATTACCCCGGAATGGGTACAGATCGGGAATGAGACCAATGATGGAATGTTATGGCCGACAGGCAAAGCATCCGTCAACATGCTCAATTTTGCCACGCTGATCAGAAAAGGATACGATGCAGTGAAAGCGATTGACGCAAATATCAAGGTCGTCGTACATATTTCTAACGGCCATGATAATAATTTGTTCCGCTGGATCTTTGATGGCCTCAAAAATAACGGTGCTCTTTGGGACGTCATCGGTATGTCGCTATATCCTGACCCCGGTAACTGGTCAACATTGAATACACAGTGCCTGGCTAATATGAATGATATGATCAGTCGATATGGCAAACCCATTATGATAACTGAAGTAGGAATGAGCTGGGACCAGGCTGCAGCTTGTCAGTCATTTCTTACAGATCTTATTGCTAAAGTTAAATCGCTGCCGAATAATAATGGGCTTGGAGTTTTTTACTGGGAGCCGGAGAGTTATGGTAACTGGCAGGGATATACGAAAGGGGCGTTTGATAACAGTGGTAAACCTACGAGCGCGCTGAATGCTTTTAATTAGAACGCGGATAACGCGGATATAAACGGATTAACACAGATTTTTTCATATACCATCTTGATCTTTTGTATTCGATCCGTGAAAATTCTGTTTAGATCCGCGTTATCCGTGTTCCATTTCTTAAACTACATCAATGAAGAATTTTCTATTTCTTATATTTTTTTTCCCACTGCTATCAAATTCCCAGCGCCAGCACATCAACTTCGACAACGACTGGAAATTCCATTTTGGCCACGCCGCCAATGCAGAAAAAGATTTTAATTATACCATCGCTACTATATTTTCAAAATCAGGAGCTGCACAGGGTACCGCTATCAATCCAAAATTCGATGACAGCAAATGGAGAAAGTTAGATCTGCCACACGATTGGGCCGTTGAATTGCCTTTTGCCTACAAGGATAATTTCGATGTGATGTCACATGGATATAAACCCGTCGGCGGTCTTTTTCCTGAAACAAGTATTGGATGGTACCGCAAACATTTTACGATCGCCAGGGCAGACTCAGGTTATCGTTATCAGATACAATTTGATGGAATATTCCGCGATGCTAATATCTGGATCAATGGATTTTATCTCGGAAATAATAAAAGCGGTTATATCGGAGAGACCTATGATATCACCGACTTCATCAATTTTGATAAAGACAATGTATTGGTAGTGCGCGCCGATGCATCACAATATGAAGGATGGTTCTATGAAGGAGCTGGTATCTATCGTCATGTATGGTTGAACAGATCAGGTAATATTCATATTGAAAAGGATGGTGTATTTATTTATACCACGACAAATAAAGACCTGACAACTTTTACGATAGAAACTTCCGTTGTCAACCAGGGACCCGCATCCTCCGCAGCTACTGTTGCAACTTATATTACAGATAGAAATGGTGTGAAAGTGGCGCACGGCAAAGAAATTTCAATAACAGTTCCCATAAATGGAAGTTCATCATCCCGTCAGCAACTCACATTTAACCGTGCAAGGCTATGGTCGCTTGATGATCCTTATTTATATCGCGTTGTTGCAGAGCTCAGGCAAAATGGAATGGTCCTTGACAAGATTGTTCAGCGATTTGGTGTACGCACGATCGATATAAAACCAAACGGTGTTTTTCTCAATGGGGAACATTTAAAGATCCATGGCGTAAACAACCACCAGGATCATGCTGGCGTTGGATCCGCGCTTCCTGATCATTTGCAATATTATCGCGTGCGATTATTAAAGAACATGGGAGTGAATGCCTATCGTACCAGTCATCATCCTCCCACACCTGAATTACTGGACGCTTGTGATAGTTTGGGTATGCTGGTAATGGATGAACAACGATTAATGACCAGCAGCCCCGAGTTCATGAACCAGTTTGAAAGAATGATCAGGCGCGACCGCAATCATCCTTCCGTTTTTATCTGGTCCATCGGGAATGAAGAAGGATGGATACATACAACCAGTATTGGAAAAAGGATCGCCCAAACATTTATTGTCAAACAAAAAGAATTGGATCCAACGAGAACCTCAACTTATGCTGCCGATGTTGGAAATATTTATAATGGCGTGAATGAAGTGATACCCGTGCGGAGTTTTAATTACCGCGAAAAATATGTTGCCGATTATCATCGCGATCATCCGGATCAGCCCATCATGGGAACAGAAATGGGAAGCACAGTAACAACGAGAGGAATTTATGCAAAGGATACAGTGCGGGCTTATGTGCCGGACCAGGACATCACCTATCCCTGGTGGGCCAGTACTGCGGAGATGTGGTGGTCACTCGCTGCACCCAATGATTACTGGTTAGGTGGTTTTGTATGGACGGGATTTGATTATCGCGGTGAACCCACACCTTATCAATGGCCCAATATCAATTCGCATTTTGGTATCATGGATATGTGTGGCTTTCCGAAAAATATTTATTACTACTATCAATCATGGTGGACGGATAAAGACGTATTGCATATTTCTCCGCATTGGAATTTCCGGGAGAAAGGACCAGGTTGGAACAAACCAGTTGGAGATTCGATCGAAGTATGGGTCAATACGAATGCAGACAATGTTGAATTATTCCTCAATGGAAAAAGCAAGGGCAAAAAAGATATGCCGCGCAACGGTCATTTAAAATGGATGATCAATTACGAACCAGGATCCTTGGAGGCCATTGCTTTTAAAAAAGGAAAAAGACTATATCAAAAGATAGAGACTACCGGAATGCCATCCGAAGTAGTTGTCACCCCTTACAAAACAACTATTGTAGCGGATGGAAAAGATGTTGCTGTTGTAAACATAACAGTATTTGACAGGGAGGGCCGCGAGGTTCCCGATGCTGATAACCTCATCAGCTTTGAAATTGAAGGACCTGGAAAAATAATTGGTATGGGCAACGGTGACCCAAGCAGCCATGAGGCGGATAAATGTTCAGACGGGATCTGTCAGCGAAGATTATTCAATGGTAAATGCCAGGTGATCATCCAGTCAACCGAAGAAACAGGCATGATAAAATTTAATGCTAAAGCAGTAGGGCTTTGGACCGGCGGCACGGACATACAGACCATATCAGCAGCAAGTGTAGCAACGATCAGTATGGATGAGAAATACGCGGGGATGAAACGTGAGACGTCAAACGTGAAACCGGGAACAGCAAATCCCAAACCGATCTCTGAATTTCGTAGCACGCCAAACCAGAAACCAAAAACCATAAACCAGAAACCAGTATCCAGGATGCTTGGTGCCGATATTTCATTTCTGCCCGAACTCGAAGCCAGAGGCATGAAGTTTTCAGACAATGGTGTGGAGAAAGATGTGATTCAGATCTTAAAAGATCATGGATTTAATTATGTGCGGTTAAGAATATTCAATGAACCGGCGAGGGATAGCGGTTATTCACCTGGCAAAGGTTTTTGCGATCTCGCACATACGAAAGCAATGGCGAAAAGGGTGAAGGATGCGGGGATGAAGTTATTACTGGATTTTCATTACAGTGATTACTGGGCCGATCCGGGAAAACAATACAAGCCTTATGCGTAGAGAGGTCTTTCATTTGAGCAATTAAAAAATGCATTGTACGATTATACAAAAGATGTCATTCAGCAACTGAAGGCCCAGGGCACAACACCCGATATGGTGCAGGTGGGAAATGAGATCAATCATGGTATTGTTTGGCCGGAAGGAAATGTCGCCCATCTCGATAGCCTGGCACAATTGCTTAGTGCGGGAACAGCGGCAGTGAGATCAGTAGATCCAGACATCAGCATGTTATTGCATCTCGCACTTGGCGGACAAAACGATGAATGCGTTTTCTTCATCGACAATATGCTGGCACGTGGCGTTCCTTTTGATGTCATCGGTCTTTCTTATTATCCCAAATGGCATGGCACGCTCGATGATCTCCGCGACAACATGGACGATCTCGCCCGCCGCTATGGAAAAGATATTATCGTCGCCGAATACTCAGCGAAAAAAGAAGAAGTCAACAAGATCGCTTTTGAAGTGCGGGATGGCAAAGAAAAAGGAACTTGTATATGGGAACCACTATCTACCTGGGAGAAGTTTTTTGACGACAAAGGAAATGCTAATAAGTTTTTGAAACTATACGATGAGTTTAGACGTTTGTATCTTGAAAAACAGCAGTAAATAGTTTTAAGTGTTAAGTGCTAAGTGTTAAGTGCTAAGTGTTAAGTGAGGGTTGTTTTACTGTAAGCTCTATCACTCAACACTTAGCACTTAAAACTTAACACTATTCTGCGTCGCTACATATTTAGATCTGTCTGTATTTTCCAGCAGTCTTCACGGCCGCCACATTTTTTGACTGCAATAAGGATCTCATGCAATTTTTGTTTTGTTTCAGGAGACAATGTGGACACCATATTTTTTAATTCATAAGGATCATTCTTTACATCATAACAACTGATCTCTCCTGTTTCATATTCTACATATAGCATATCATGAAAACGGATCGCGGTATAGGAAGGTAGTTTACCATCTTCTGCTTCCTGCGCATCGGGATCGTCGCGTTCATTTGTTACACGACGATGTTCGATGATGGCAAAGTTCCGCCATTTAATTTTTTCAGTTTTGCCATCGCTGAGAAGGGAGTGAATGTCTTTACCATCGGGATCGCCATTGAGATCAATTCCTGCAAGTGCAGCAAAGGTGGGCGCCAGGTCAATATTTGAAACAATGCTTTGTTGCAGTTTGCCTTTCGCAACACCGGGGCCATAGACCACCAATGGTACACGGATATCAATATCGAAAGGAGTTTGTTTTCCCTGCAGCATGGAATAATCACCAAGATGATACCCGTTATCGGAACTAAAAATGATAAATGTATTTTTTGCCTCTCCGGTTTGTTCAAGTACCGTGCGGATCTTTCCCAGCATTTCATCTATAGAGAGTATGCAACGCAAACGATTCCTGAAAATATTATCAATGCGATCGATTTGTTTGGAACCGAGTGGCTGCAATTTACGCATCCATCCCGGTGCCGTTTCATCTGCTTGTTTATTAAATGTTGGATTACGTGGGGCTTTCTCATCATTGAATAAATCTTCATGCCGCGGGGCGGGGATGAAAGGAGCATGAGGAGTGAATGTGGCAATTTCAATAAAGAAGGGGCTTTTCTTCCAGGCTTTGATCAGGCTATCGGTACGATTGGAAAGAACATCGGTCAAATAATCTTCAGGTTTATTACCATAGTGCAGGATATTTCCATTGCTATTGATATCATAATCAAAATTCCGGTAACCGCCACCGGCTACAAACCAGTCAGACCATCCGGGAAGCGGATCATGTTTGCGCGGTAAGTAACCATTTAAAAATTTTCCCATCATTGCGGTTTTATAACCTGCATTTTGTAAAGCCACACAAAAACTTTGTTCGGCATTTCCGTTTTTTATATAGGCATCATACCCTCCATTGGGTTTTGTATTGGTTTCTACACCTGTATTATGCGGCAGTTTGCCGGTAAATATCGAAGAACGTGAGGGACAGCATAGCGAGTTGCTTACATAATAATGATTAAAACTCACCCCTTCTTTCTGCATCGCTTTCAGGTTCGGCATAAAGTCCACCAGGTTGGAAGCGTAGTCGTCGGTGAGGATGAAGATGATGTTTGGTTTTTTGACATCCGGTGGCTGTGCATTAATCGAAATACCTGAAGCAAAAAAAACAAAGGGTAGAAAATATTTACATGTATTCATAGTGTATTCTTTCAATAAAGTTACCATAGAAATCCGCGCAACCAATTAAGTATACTTGACTTACAAACTTAATCCGTGCCCATCCGCCCAACCTGGCTGCCGGCAGGCAGGTCAGTGTTATCTGTGTTCTATCTACTTTAATAATTGCTTCGCCAACCCCCTGAAAGTTTCATAAGGACCTTTCTCCGCAAACATATTCGCAATAGAAGCCGGTAAAGAACCACCGGGATCAAGCTCAAGTATATAAACGATCTGGATCTTTCCGGGTGTTGGCGCCGTAACCCGCCACTTCGCTGAATAATGGGGAACACGTTCACGGAATTGAAATACAGGGACCACACCGTTTTCATTTAATCCTTCAATCCGTAAAACTTTAGGCAGGCTATCAGTATTGATTTTCACGTGCAGGACAACATCGCGATTATACATGGGCCAGGGCATACTTGTTTCTGAGTAATAAACAAAATCATGCTGTGAATTTCGTTTGATCAGTTTACTTTGTTTGTTATGATATATCCAGTCTTCAAATTTATCGACCTTGTTTAGCACGGCGATCAGTGTATTAAATGTGCCGGTTAATGTACACTCTACCTTTACTGATTTGAATGAAGACCGGGCAGATTCGGATGTATAAACTTTAATTCCGTCTTTATCTTTCTGGAGTTTCCAGTCGTATTGCGCATGTGCTGAACAGATGATTATTATTCCGGATATTAATACGGTGAACAATTGTTTCATGGCTACAAATTAATACAATCTAAATTCATCACCGATTCCCGCTCAACCATCATTTGCTTCTACACAGTCAATTGAAATAACTCGCCCTATCCACTCTTAAAACCGTAACTTTAACGACTATGATTGAACCCCAGGAAGACTCCGTACAGTTTTGGGCGATTGGATCTACAACTGTTGGCAACAAAGATCTCGAGAAATTTTTTATAGAAAATAAAATTTGGGAAGATGGGTTGGCCAAAAGCGGCAACGATAGCAATAAACCTTTTCTTGATAAGGTCAAAAAGGGAGATTATTTATTAATGCATTCTTCCACAGCCAAAAAAGGAAAAGAATCCGGTCGTACAAAAAGCAAATTAAAAGCGATCGGTAAAGTGATCGGGAAAGTAAAAGACAACTACTATACCTTTTTTGTGTCCTGGAAAATGAAGGATCCCGCATTGCTTCCCAAAGAATTCAATGATACCTGGTACAGCAAGAACATTGAATCGATGAAACCGGATGAGATGCTTCGTTATGCAAAAAAGATTACTGGTCTTGGATAAAACTGAAAGGATAGATTAGTTCCGTGTAAACTCCTAATATATGTATGGAGCATTTAACGTAGCACTTATCTATAGATGCTTACCCTGGAACAAATTGTGTTTCGATATACTCCGCCAGTTCATCATCATTCATCTTGGCGGAAATACTAACTGCAGTGGCGGTATCCTTGCATTGGGGAGAGTTAGACATATATGCAATGAATTCTTTTTGCCATTTACCCGTTCCTGTTAGATGCACTTCCTCTGCATTGCGCATGTAAAAAAGTATCTCTTTAAAAAACCGGTCTTGTAAAACGCTGGCATCAGGGTATTGTTTTCTCTCAGGCATCACCTGTATATCACCGACTTCACCTGCCGTGCCGAGTACACTGAATTCAACACCATTGCCATCAGCTCTACCTACAATAACCGCATGATGTGTATCCATCCAAACGCCGAATTGCTTTTTTCTCTTGTTATTCATAATGTATATTCTACTGATATAATAAAACTCAACACTATTAGTTATTAATTTTTAGTTGTTGGCTTATGTAAATAATTAGCGATCTGGCCCGGCTTCCGGCTTCAGGCTTTAGGCTTCAATTTCAGTCTACTTCTTCGCTGCGTAATGCCTTTTCAAAAAATCTTTTTTGGAATCATGAAAGGATTTCACTGCACGAAGTTTGTAAAGGATCCAAATATAGATCCAGGGAAGATCCAGTTGCCAGTTAAGAAAACCAGCTCTTGCACTTCCGGGATAAAGATGATGATTGTTGTGCCATTCACCTGCAAAATATCCTGGGCGCCACTGGTTAATGGATAAATTACTCCGGTCAAAATCCAATCCTTCTACATGTTTGTCTTCGCCCTTGCCATGTCCTGTGTAATTGAATATTCTTACAAGCAGGAACCAGAACATCGCTGCCGTGAAGATCGTACAGGCAAGCGCATGCCCACCGATAAGATACAAAACAGTATACCAGAAAGCCCAGTTTCCCAGCCAAAGTGCGACGGTATAAGCGGGACTGGACAGTGAACCCCATCTCCTGTAGTTTTTATAAGAGTTGACCACTACGCCGGTGCCTTTCATAAAATGAGCGGCACGATTGAAGTTTTTTTCATCAAGATCTTTATTGACACCCTGGTGATTTACATCTGCGAGCATACAATACAAAAAACCAGCACGCGCATTGTATGGATCACCTGGCTGATCACTCTTTGAATGATGTACATGGTGCGAGATGACATACACTTCTTCGGGGATCGTCTTGATCACCAGGTTCTGTGTTATGAAACGCCAGAACTTATTACGGAACACATAAGACTTATGTGTACAGTACCGGTGAAACCAGATAGTACCATGTGTCCCCATTATGATCATCGCATAAACAAGGAATACAATAAGCAGCTGCCAGGAAAAATAACGTGTAATGAAAAAATAAAAGAAAGGAATCATACAAAGGATCATAAACCATCCAATGAATGCCATCCAATTCTTTTTTGACTTGAAAATATTAATACGGGAAAAAAATTCTTTGAATAATTGCCGTGTTGTAGGTTTTACAAGGTCACCATTTGCATCAGTCCAACCATATGATGGCGTCTGAAGAACATTATCTATAAAGGACATTTAGTTTTTTTAATTTCAGAATCGGACAAGGTACGTTTATATCACCGTAAAACAGGTTTCTGTTGAGCTTTTGATGAATAAATGGGGATTAATAGTACTCATTTACCAGTCTCTTAACGCCTTTGAGCAATAATCATCATAAAATACATTGTTTAGAGCGGGGATATTGCTGTCTCATTACATTCATTTGCTAATTCAACCAGATAAAAATTTCAGGATCGAGGGGAAATGTTCAATTAACAGCACGAAAAATCCGACTTCTATCGGCGTCTTCCTCATTGCCGATATTGTTCGCATCACCAGCTAAAGCCATCAATGCGTATTTTTCTTTGTCAATTTCTTTTCGTGTACGGAAACCCAGTCTTCTGAACAATGGCAAAGGCGGGCACCATCCCTGGATCGCATGCTGTGTAAAAAATGATAACACGATCCCGGGTAAGATCAACCATTTCCTGTTATGAAATGCGCTGAGTGCAATTCCGGTGAGGGCAACAGTGGCCATATTAATTTCCAGCACTCTCTCAATATCCCATTCACGATCAAGTTCTTCAATCCGACTTTTGATCTCATCCCTGTCCTTGTCTTTATAATATTCTATGTTAAACTGGATCTGTAAATCGATCTGATCGTTGATCCTTTCACTGCTGCTGCGTCTTACATTGTCTTTCATTGTTCCCGTTTTGTAAGAAATAATACAAGAACAATGCCCCGACGGTCAAACAGGTTTATTTTTTTGATCCACCTGATAACTTTAAACTTCTATTCCGCCATCCGAAAGTGGCCAGGCAATTTGAATTTGTTGGGTAAATTCCACATAGGAACATAGAAACATCGGATAAAATAGTTGTGTTATTAATTCTATGTCCCTATGTGGTTAAAAAAATCTTCATTAAAAGACCTATTTGCCCATTGGAGGAGTGATCGTCTGTAGTCCGGGAACCAGATAAGATGCCCACAGGATCTCTTCACCTTCCGCACTGTAAGACATTTTATTATTTTTTATTTTTCCATTTATGCGACTCGATGCTGGTATTCCTAATGGGTCATCACCCCAACTATCACATAAAAAACGCGTGTACAAGGTCCCGTTGAAATTTCCATTCTTATCGATAGTGAAGACAGAGTCTCTTTCTGCATTGATCACCTGGTGCAATCCTTCCAGTTGTGCGGGACCGATCAGTAATGCCGGAGTTTCGGAACTATAACTTGTCAAACGATATTTTTCATTTCCACTCGCATCTGTTCCATAATATTCTCCTTCTGCTACCCAGCTTCCTTCGAGTGGACCAAAATCAGCGGGCATTCCATAGCCTTGTAATACATCACTGAAATGCAAACGAAGATTATCTGTTGAACCTTTCATGCTGATACGCATCGCTGTTTTTTCTGCGCTACCTTTACCCGTATGTCTTTCAATAACGGAAATGATCTTTTTGACAATGCTTTTAAAGACTTCGTAAACTCCTTCAACGATAGTGACAAGTATATCAGCGATCTTTTCCAGTAACTCAATCAATCGCTTGAAATTATCAGTGAGCTCTTCTTTCAGTTTATCGAGCTCTTCAGGACTTAATCTTAGTAATCCAAGAGGGGTTAGATAAGGTGCGATGGTCGAAAGTTTGCGCGCAATGATCTCAGCAGCTGTTCTGCTGTTGTCCGACTTTGGTTGTGCCTTTAATGCTTCTTGTGCCTCTCTTAATTTTTCATCGGCCTCTTTCAATTTGGCGGTAAGGTCGTCGACCTCTTTTTGCGTGGGTTGTTTTGGGTCTGCCATAAAAAATAATTTAGGATGAGGGAAAGTGGTTTACAAGGGGGCAGTAAGGAAGGGAGTTAAATGTAGGAAATTTTTCAGCACCCTTTGTTCCTTAGGGCAGGCGCCGAATCATTGGTACATAGAAGCATATGGAAAATCCTATGTGATTCCGATGTTCCTATGATACTATGTGGTTAAAATCCGTTGTTCAACGGGAGTAAAAAACGCTCATCCCGACGAGTATAAAACGCTCTGTATAAAAATTCAGAATCTATATTTTCAAATGGTATTTAAGAAAACAGAGAAAATCTTTTTTAACCACCTTAAGCGAATCACATGTCATTCCTCCCACGCAAGGCAATGGGCATATTTTTTATGCTAACATCCTTTGTCATCTCAAATTATTCTTATACCCAAAAACTTGCCGTCGAAACAAAATCGGTAGATAATATATTATCTACTACAGCTGAGGCAGTGGGAGAATCAAAAGCACCGGTTGCAAAGCCTGTTACTGAACGAGGATTTGTACTTGCAAAAACGACAAAGCCCACGACTTCGGATACTAAAATCACGTGCAGTTTGACCGCTGATGAATTTAAAGGATCGATATCCTCACTGACTGAGAATACAAGGTATTATCTAAGAGCCTATGCTATCAACGCGGATGGTACTGAATATGGGAATGAGATAAGTTTCCTGACAAAAACAAAAACGGTAGAAAATATAACTACATCTACAAACGAACTCGCGAATATCCGTCGGAATATTGATGCTTTTATTGCCAACCAGAAAGAAAGCATTTTCAAAGTTGGAATGAGTGTAGCTTTCAGAACTTCATTTAACTGGGGTGAAGAAAAAAAAGCAAGAGCCATACCTACGATTTCTCCTCATGATTCTACGATCAGGATAGATTATGCAGACCGCGCTGCTGTAGTTATTTCTACTACCATTGCTGCTTATCCTTTTTTAAGAAAAATAGATGAGTATGGAAATAAGACAGAAACAAAATCGAAGTTCTTAAAGAATTTGGGCTTCCTGGTAAATATCAATTTGGTTGAGTTCGCCGACAATAAGTCAAGTTCCATTTTTAATAAACAGGTGGACGGTGGTTTGGGTTTTTCTTATTTGCTGGGTACAAAGAAACAGTTTGCATTTGCTGTTACCTATGAGAGGGTTTCTGTGCGTCAGCCAACACAATTGATATTTGATTTTGAAGGAAAGAAGTTAAAAGAAAATGGGAATTATCTCACGGTGCTGGATCTTAAAGATCCACGGTATTTCCGTGATGCTGGCTATAATGCCTTTTCATTAAAATTTGTTTTTCATTTTAATTAATGATCGATCTTAAAAATGTTAGCCATGGATGCCGAAATGATCATGTTCTGGGCAATCTTTATTGGGGGATTTGGCTTGCTGGCTTTTTTATATTCATTCGTCTCGCCATTTAGAAAACGTTCAGCGGTTGAATTTTTCAATTTAAACAAAATTGTAGTTGCTCTTTGCATTATTCTTCCGATCGTCTTCGGATGTATATGCATTTATTTATTTACCTGGAAATCGAGAACTGATTATATCGTTTTAACTTTATCGATACTGATGGTCCTTATGGCCTGTTTTGTTTTTGATCTGATCGTGAGAATTTCAAAAACAAAGAAATCAACTTTACTTCCTGTTCTTGTATACCTTTTGGGTGCAGCTGGTTTCTTTTTTATGTTCGGGGCGATAGCTTTTTGGGGTTATTAATTTCCACCACATAGACACATAGGCACATAGGTACACATAGAAACAACCTTTATAGCTTTGATATCTATCAGTTGAGGCGGGTAAGCACACGGAAAATATCCTATGTGTACCTATGTGATTATGTGTCTATGTGGTGAAAAAATCAAAGACCGCCTCACTTAAGAGACGGCCTTTTGTGTGTTAGCCCTGACGTAAGAATCGTTACTGCTTTATAAATACGGCGCTTGCCAACTGGTTCGGTGATTGAAGAATGAAGGAATAGAGCCCCGGTAATAAATTACTCAGATCAAAACTCCATGTATTCGGTCCTACATTTGCATTCCGCACATATGTCCGTACAACATTTCCCATGGCATTCAGAATGCGAATCGTCACTACTTCATTATGCGTTGAAAAGAAAGCAGCGTTCAAAACATTTATCACGGGATTGGGTGATAACTGTAATACCGGTGCATTGGTTCCCGGAATATGCAATGGTTTACATATCCTCGTTTCACATCCCTGCTGGGTAGTGATATAAAGACATACATTATAATTACCACCTTGCGTGTATGTATGTGTTACCTGCTGACCAAAAGCTGTTGTACCATCTCCAAATGTCCAGCGCCATGTGATTACCTGGTCATTTGGACGATGAATACTAAAACCTTTGAACTTGTATGTGCGCGGCCCTATCATTGAGTCGGTCATATAACCACCACATAGATTGATTGGTCCTTGTATAACTACCTCTCTGCAATTGGTAGCTTCACAACCATTGGCATAACGTACATGCACACACGCATGATATACACCAGGGCCCGGATAGGTATGAGCAATCGTGAATGGATTGTTTACTGTAGTAGCAGGTAGCATTATACATGTATCCGCACCATCACCGAAATACCAGCATATGCGAACTACAGGACTTGGCGGAACTGCATTTGGTATTGCGATAAATCCCCTGGTCAAACTGGTTATCGAAGGCGCGATCTCGAATAATGTTACGGAACAATTCGGCGGATTGGGTTGGATCACTACCGGTTTACATTTTGTTGCCTGGCATCCACCATAGTATTGTATGTAAACACATACATTATATTGTCCCGGTTGCTGGTAATGATGCTGGACGATATATTGCCCTGTATAATTTTCAGGATAGTTGATACATGTATCTCTTCCATCTCCAAATGTCCAGCAGATACGAGATGGTTTTCTGTTATTACTGTTCCATGGTAATGCCCTGAATCCTGCAGTCAGCGGCGTTGAAGCGGTTGTTGGTATCCTTTCAAAATCCGCACGGCAACTGTCTATCGGACCCACTTGTACCGGTCTGCATTTTCTTGCTTCGCATCCGCCGAAATAAAGAATGTCAACACATACTTCATATGATCCGGGATGCGGATAGAGATGAGAAACTACATATTGCCCTGTATAATTCTCGGGATAATTGATACAGGTATCCCTTCCATCACCAAATCTCCAGCATACCCTTGCAGGTTTGCGGTTATTATTATGCCATGGCAATGCGCGGAAATAATTCTGGAGGGAATTGTTAGGGGTTTGTATCCTTTCGAAATCGGCACGACAACTATCTATTGGCCCAAGTTGTACAGGTTTACATTTTCTTGCTTCGCAGCCGCCGAAATATAAAATGTCTACACATACTTCATATAAACCCGGATGTGCATAATGATGGTTGACTACATACTGACCTGTATAAGCCTCGGTATAATTTATACAGGTATCACGACCATCGCCAAACCTCCAGCATATCCTCGAGGGTTTGCGATTATTATTATGCTGAGGTAATGCCCTGAAATAAATATTCAGCGGATTATTCGCATTCGATGCTATTCGTTCGAAGTCAGCACGACAGGTATCGGGTCTATGTATCGTGATGGGTTTACACTTCATTGCTTCACATCCACCATAATACCGGATGTTCACGCATACTTCATATATACCAGGATGATTGTAACGATGCGTAACAATATACTGTCCATTATAATTTTCGGGATAGTTGATGCAAGTATCACGGTTGTCACCAAATGTCCAGCAGATCCTCGCTGGTTTGCGATTATTATTATGCTGAGGTAATGCTCTGAATCCTGCAACCAATGGATCATTCACCGAGCTCACCGGTATTCTTTCGAAATCGGCGTGACAGGTATCGGGTCTGCCGATCTGTATAGGTTTACATTTATAAGCTTCGCAACCTCCTTCGTAGCGGATATTCACACAAACATTATACAGACCGGGATGCTGGTAACTATGTGTTACATTATACGGACCGGTATAACTGTTGGGGTAATTAATACAGGTATCTCTTCCATCACCAAATGCCCAGCATATTCTAACGGGTTTCTTATTATTATTATGCCAGGGCAGTGCTTTGAAGATCGCCGTCAGAGAATTGTTTATAGAAGACCATGGCAACCTTTCAAAATTCGCCCGGCAACTATCTGGCTCGCCTGCTTGAACAGGGTGACATTTATAAGCCTGGCAACCGCCATCATATAAAATGCTTACGCATGCATTATAATTTCCGGGGTGAGCATATAAATGATAAACTGCATAGTTGCCATTATACGTTGTCGGGTATTGGATACAGGTATCATTACCATCACCAAAATTCCAGCAGATCCTTACTGGCTTTTTATTCTGATTATGCGAAGGCTGGGCAACAAAATATTTTCCCAGCGCATTGGAAGCAACACTTAAACTGGTGAAATCCGCCTGGCATTGAGTTTCAATAACGACGGTCTTGCATACCTGTGCAGTAAGAAAAGAATCATTTGTGTTAGTGTAGTACCGATAGATCTTCAGACAAACCGTATAGGAACCGGCAGCCTGATAATGATGTTGTGTACCGGAAAGCGGGGGCGTTTGCTGACTGGAGCCATCGCCGAAATACCAGAATGCTTTGCGGATGCCGGGTTCGCTTCCGATCGTTGAGGTATTGGTAAATACGACATCAAGATTGGGTACGTTAACGGCAAAAGTGAAATTGGCTACGTCGGGAGAAACTGGTGTTGAATGGGCGCTGTTGTTACCCGCCAGGATGAAAATACACCCGGCGAGAAAAGCGTAAAGCTTCCTCATAATGATTGACATTTTTGGTGACGAATGTTCTTCGTAAGGGCGGGACACACACTAACCGGTCTGTGACTGGGTTTAAAGGGGTGGGTTTAAATAAAAGTCAATGTTTTTTGGTGGGGAATCTACGAAAGCGTTTGCTTCACCACAACTTGTCCGCCTTAGCGGATAGACACATAGGTACATAGGCTACGCATAGGAATTCTTCTATGTGCTCCTATGTACCTATGTGTCTATGTGGTGAATCTCTCGAATCAAACGCTTTTCTGGTGTTCTATTATAAACTGTATCAAATCCTCCAAAGAAACACCAGCTCTCTGCGTTGCATCCGCAATATCTTCCCTGCTCACCTGCGCCGCAAAAGAAGGGGCCTTCAATCTTTTCAAAACACTCTTTACTTCCAGTCCTTCATATAAAGTTGGACGTATCAACGCAGCTGCATGAATGAATCCCGACAGTTCATCGATCGCATAGATCATATGATCCATCCTGTTCACCGGCTCAACCCCAAATACAGATGGCCCATGCGAAGCGATACAATGGATAACCTCGGGATCAATATTTCTTTTTTCCAGTTCTTCAATGATCACGCGGCAATGATCATCAGGATATTTTTCCCAATCAGCATCGTGAAGTAAACCTGCAAGTTCCCATTTGCGGGCCGTCTCAACATCGGCATTTTCTTTTTCAATCGCCCATGCTTTCATATTTGCAGCGACCTGTTTCATATGGAGCCGCAATTTTTCATTGGGAACCCATTCGTTTAATAAGGTATGTGCTTCTTCAATCGGCATGAGGTTTCCTTTATTTGCGGGATCGCCAAATGTTGTACGACCAAGATTGCGTGTTGACATGAGGGCAAGTTAATTAATCGCGAAAAACATTTTCCATTTTAGATTCTCCATTTTCAATTTCCTCACCTTTGTAACATGGGATTAAAAATAGCAGGCAAACTACCTTCCGGCAAACATTTAAAACGTTTACAACAATCACTCAATTACAAGAACGGCGCCTTTCAAAATCTTTCACCTACGCCAATGAAACCCGAAGGAGTAAGTTATTGGAAAATGATGAAGGAATTTTTCAAAAAGCATCCGGAAACTTCACCACAACGGAAATTACCTTTCATCAGAACTGATCTGAGTAAACTGGATAGTCAACTCCCAGTCGTTATATGGTTTGGTCATTCTTCTTATTTATTACGTATCAGTAACAGAAATTTTTTGATCGATCCGGTTTTCAGTGGAAATGCTGCGCCTGTTTCATTTATGGTAAAGGCATTTCCCGGAAGCAATGAATACAAAGCAGAAGACATGCCTACGATCGATTACCTGGTACTTACACATGATCATTATGATCATTTGGACTTTAAAACGATACGGAAGCTGCGAAATAAGGTGAAGAAGATTTATTGTTCGCTTGGTATAGCATCGCATTTAAAACATTGGGGATTGGATGAAGCCAGGATCACGGAAATGGATTGGTGGCAATCGGAGGAATTGGAAAAAGATATCCGGTTGACTGCTACACCCGCCCGTCACTTCTCAGGCAGAGGACTGAAAAGAGGACAAACCTTATGGTCTTCTTTCGTTTTAAATACATCAACACATACTATTTATATTGGTGGAGATTCAGGTTACGATTCGCATTTTAAAGAGATAGGTAAAAAGTTTGGTCCTTTTGATCTCGCTATTCTTGAATCAGGTCAATACAACACGATGTGGCCATTGATCCATATGATGCCCGAAGAAACAGTGCAGGCCGCAATTGATCTGAATGCAAAAGTTTTAATGCCCGTGCATTGGGGAAAGTTTCGGTTGGGTATGCATCCATGGGATGAACCGGTTAAAAGGGTAATGACAAAAGCAACAGAGTTGGGTCAAACAGTGATTGCGGCCCAACAGGGAGAGCCGGTCATCGTGGGAGAATATCAACAGCGGAAAAACTGGTGGGAAAATCTTTAGCTTTCTTCAGTTACAGGATTATCCTTTTCATATTGATTCCTGAATTCAGTAAAAGGTTCGATAAGCGATGTGATCTTATTAACTGCATCATCTACTTCTTCATGAATGGCAGGCAAACCGTCATTCAGGAGATCAGATCCGAGGTTAATATTGTCCGCTTCTATCTGCGCGATCTTTTTCAGAACAGAGGTTTGACTGTTTCGTAAATCATCCAGCTCCCGGATGATCTTATCCATCAGCGTTAGTTGTTGTTTTGAATTCATTGGTTGAAAAATTAATTATGAATGATTTTCATTTGAGATTTGTAAGAATTTTCGGAGGCTTTTCTTTTAAGTCTTATCGTTTCATAAATTATGAGGATGATCAAAAGGCCGAGGAGAATCAATGAAGCTCCTTCTGTGCCATAGCCTAGTCCGCCTTTTTCTTTAGACTTGGTCAGCAAGTCACCGAAAGTCGCACCAAATGGACGTGTAAGCACAAAGGCTATCCAGAATAACACAACGCGGTTGATCTTTGTAAAGAAATATAATAATAAAACAACGCCCAGCACTGCGGATATCAGTAAAGCGCTGCCGCCAAATCCTAATCCGGAATCATCAGCCAAAAAATCACCGAGTGCCGTACCAAGTGTATTGGAAAATAATATGGCCATCCAATAAAAAACTTCGCCTCTTCGTGTATGTACATCGGTAACTGATAATGATTTCTCAGTTAGCTTCCAGGTCAATAAAATAAGAATAAGAATGCTGACAAGTATGATACTTCCAACCATATAACCAAGTCCAAGTGTTCGATCCATATAATCCGACATCGTGGTTCCGGCTGTACTGGTGGCAACGATAACTGACCAGTAAATCGCGGGAATGTATTTTTTGGAAACTAACTGTGCCGCGAGCATTACCAAAAAGAAACTAAAGAAAATTATTGTACTTAGTGCGTAGCCAACATTCATAGTTTGAGCGACCCAATCACCTCCTGTTTCTCCCAGCGTAGTTGCAATGATCTTCATGATCCAAAAAAGAAGGGTTAGTGCAGGAATCTTATTCCATATTTGTTCCTGTTGATCTGATATTTTCATGTCTGTCATAATACTATAGTTGGCAACCATAGTGCCACTTTATGCCAACAATTTTGAATATCACCCGCCGAATAAACCTATTGAATACCTTGCACTTTAAAATGAGAGCAAAATATTTATTGAAAATCAGTATATTATGAAGGTGCGATGAGAAAATTCCTTCTAAACTCTCAGGTTAAGAATTACTGCACGCATATCTTTGCAACCCCAAAACAAGCTATGGCGCATAGCTATTGGCTTCACCGGGAACAGAAAGAGGGATAGCTCTGACTGTTTATTTAATAACCAGCTATAGCAAAAAGCTATCGGCTAAAAGCTTAAAGAATGAGTAAACTACATTTTACTACCAAACATGCGAACGAGGCTACCGTAAAACGCAACTGGTATGTTGTGGACGGTACTAATCAAACCGTGGGTCGTATGTGTTCAAGAATCGCTGCTATTCTTCGCGGGAAGAATAAAGCTTCTTACACACCCCATGTTGACACAGGAGATTATATCATTGTTGTCAACGCAGAGAAAGTTGTATTGTCAGGCGACAAGCTGAATCAAAAAATTTATGATCACTTCACAGGTTATCCTGGTGGTCTGAAAGAGGAAACAGCTATTACATTACAGAAACGTCGCCCTGAAGTTTTAATTGAAAGAGCGGTTAAGGGAATGCTCCCTAAAAATCGCCTGGGTCGCAAGATGTACAAAAAATTATTTGTGTATGCCGGCACTGAACATCCGCATGGCGCACAGCAACCCAAAGACCTGAAGTTCTAACCCTTCGGCTTCGCTCAGCGTTTAAAAACAAAATCAATAATTCGAAATAATTTATAATGGAAAAGCAAAAAAATGGTGTGGGTCGTCGTAAGGAAGCTGTGACAAGAGTTTTCATTTCCAAAGGAGATGGAAAGATCACGGTGAACGATAAAGACTATAAAACCTATTTTCCCCTCGTATACCTGCAAAACCAGGTAGAGCGTCCGCTCAAAACTATTGATGCGGCAAACAAATTTGATGTCAAGATCAATGCATCAGGTGGTGGTGTGAAGGGCCAGGCAGAATCTGCTATGCTCGGCATTGCCCGTGTATTACTTGAAATGAATGCTGAGTTTCGTCCTGCATTGAAAGCAGCCGGATTACTGAAAAGAGATCCGCGTTCTGTTGAGCGTAAGAAATTCGGTCATAAGAAAGCGAGACGAAGTTACCAGTTCTCTAAGCGTTAATACGACCCCCTAAATCCCCATCAGGGGACTTTGGGTCATTGATATAAAAAAGATTTTTCAAAATAAAAGAATCTCTGAAAGCCCCTCCTTGTGAGGGGTTTGGGGAGGCAAAAAAAAGAAAATGGAAAATAACACATCATTACAACAGCAACTTCTGGAAGCGGGTGTTCATTTTGGTCACCTGAAAAAGAAGTGGAACCCTAAGATGTTGCCTTACATCTTTGCTGAGAAGAAAGGTATTCACATCATCGACCTCAACAAAACAGTCGAGTGCCTGCAGGAAACAGCGGCTGCCTTAAAGCAGATCGCTCGCAGTGGAAAGAAAATCCTTTTCGTTGGTACCAAGAAGCAGGCGAAAGATATCGTGAATGAATGTGCGAAGAGAGTAAACATGCCTTTTGTTACTGAAAGATGGCTGGGTGGAATGCTTACCAACTTCAATACTGTTCGTAAGAGTGTAAAGAAAATGCAAAGCATTGAGAAAATGCTGGGCGATGGTTCATTCGATAATATTACCAAGAAAGAGCGTTTGACATTAAGTCGCGATAAAGACAAGATGGAAAAAGTATTGGGTGGTATCTCTCAGTTGGGACGTGTACCTGCGGCTTTATTCATCGTTGATATCGGTCATGAGCATATTGCGTTGGCTGAAGCCAAGCGTTTAGGTATCGCTACATTCGGTGTTGTTGATACCAACTGCGATCCTAATAAAGTTGATTTCGCTATACCTGCCAATGATGATGCAACAAAATCTATCGCGATCCTGGTGAATTATATCACAGCTGCTGTTGCAGAAGGATTAGCTGAAAGACAAGCTGCGAAAGATGATGAGGTAGAAGATACAGTAAGTGACGATGCTGAAAAAAGAGCAGCAAGAATGGAAGCGGAAGCACAAGCTGAAGGTGGTCGTGGAGGAAGAGGACGCGGCCGCGGTAATGCAGGTGGTGGTGCCGGCGGTGGACAAAGACGTCGTACTCCGTCGGGAGGAAGCAGAGGACCTGGAGGAGCGAGGAGGTAGTTTTAAAGCCTGAAGCCGGAAGCCAGAAGCCTTCATGATTTATTTATTCTTTATTCTTAATTATTAATTTTTTATTATAATGAGTACAGTAGCGATTAGTGCACAGGATATTAATAAACTGCGCCAGATGACAGGTGCCGGCATGATGGATTGCCGTAAAGCATTAACAGAAACCAATGGTGATTTCGAAGCAGCGATCGATTGGTTGCGTAAGCAGGGACAGAAAGTTGCTGCGAAAAGAGGTGACCGTGAAGCGAAAGAAGGTGTAGTGATAGCTAAAACAACACCCGATAACAAAACAGGTATGGTTGTATGTGTTAGTTGTGAGACTGATTTCGTTTCCAAGAATGCAGACTTTGTTGCTTTCGGACAAACGATAGCAGATGCGGCGATCGCGAATAATGTAAAGTCATTGGAAGAGTTGATGAATACAAAAGCGGGTGGAGCAACGGTAGCAGAACTGGTAAATGATAAGCTGGCTGCGATCGGAGAAAAGATCGGTGTAACAAAATTTGAGAGAGTAGATGCTGCTTACGTATCATCTTATATTCATGGTGCTTACAGGATCGGTGTATTGGTTGGTTTGGATAAGGCAAATGCAGAAGCGGGTAAGGATATCGCAATGCAGATCGCTGCCTTGAATCCGGTTGCTGTTGATGCAGCCTCAGTGCCTGCAGATGTAGTAGCCCGTGAAAAAGATATCATCATGGAACTGATGAAACAGGATCCAAAGATGGCAGGCAAACCAGATGAAATGCTGGCCAAGATCGCTGAAGGAAAGATGGGAGCATTTTTCAAAGAACAAACCCTGACAGCCCAGGCTTTCGTAAAAGATGCCGGAAAAACAGTTGAACAATACCTGAAAGAAAGTGGCGATGTAAAAGTCACGGAATTTAAGAGAGTAGCATTAGGTTGATCAAAAGAAAAAATATTGTTTGTAAAGGAGCTTTAAGGCTCCTTTTTTTTGTAGATAAAAACTAAAAACTGATAGATAACAGTTGTTCAAAACACAGCGCCTCTTTATCGGCAAACAATTCCGGAGACAACATGGAATACAAGAGGAAAAATTAATTTAGCATACTATCATCTATCAACTATCAGTTTTCATCTATCGTCAGAATTTCCTACCTTAATCGACCAAATTTATTTTATGCTAAAAGCTCCCCTCCCTGCCAATGAGGATGCAAGAATAAAAGATCTTCAAAGTTTTGAGATCCTCGATACCGAAAAAGAGGAAGACTATGAAGGATTGGTGGATCTCGCTTCCCAGGTATGCCAGTGTCCGTTTGCAATTGTGAATTTTATTGACACGAACAGGCAATGGTTCAAAGCATCGAGGAATATGGAAGAACAGGAAGCCGACAGGGAAAATTCTTTTTGCGGTCATGCCATCATGAAAAATGATGTCTTCATTATCAACGACGCAACAAAAGATGAGCGATTTGCTGATAATCCCAATGTAACAGATGGTATGAAGGTGCGTTTCTATGCTGGAGCACCGATCATAAGTCCTAATGGATACAATCTCGGGACCGTTTGTGTTTTTGATGACAAGCCCAAAAAATTAACTGCATCCCAGGTGGAATCGCTAAGAACTGTTGCCTCACAGGTTAGTCGCCTGCTTGACCTAAGAAAGAAAAATAAACTTATCCTGCAAACGGCCACTTCAATGGTGAGCAATCAGAAGAAAGTTGCACAAATGAATATGAGTGGACAGGACGCTCAGGATTATCAAACCGTGCTGGTGTTGAACAACGAGATCAATCATGCTATAAATACAGTTAAACAACAGGTAGAAAAAGCCCGGAAGGATAAAACCAATTCGCAGGATTACCTTGAAGCCAGTGTTGATGAACTGGATTGTCTTTCTGAAAGTTTGAGCATGCTCTCAAAAAGACTGGCACCCCCTGTATTTAATAGTGAGAATTACCGCTCACTCATAGAACAATTCGTTAAGGATTTTGAACAAAAGCAAAATGCAAATGTGGGACTGATGTTCAATGGTCATCCGGGAATATTGCGACAGGAAAAAGGATTGATGGTATTCAGGATCATCCAGGATCTTTTCCGGCTGGCCGGTTGTTCAGGCTCCAGGAATGTTAATCTCACTATCAAGGGCAATGGAAGTTTTGACATTGTTTTTGATTACGATACTCAAAAACTAGTACCGGAAAGTCAGCGGGTACTTTTACAGGATAATATTTTTAACAGGGTAGAGATATTGGGCGGACATTATGATAGATCGCGTTTTGAGGCAAATGAAACGCGCATTCAGATCGGTATACCAGGGGAAGTTAATTAAGCATGGAAAATTCAGCGAAGTATTTTGAGGCTAATAAATATTTATGGAACCAGCGGACAGAGGTACATAAGGATTCTGAATTCTATAATCTCAAAGCATTCAAATCCGGAGAATCGGTATTAACGCAGATTGAGTTGGCAGAATTAGGCGATGTAAAAAATAAATCCCTGCTACATCTACAGTGTCATTTTGGAATGGATAGCCTCGATTGGGCAAGACGCGGCGCAAAAGTTACTGGCATCGATCTCTCTGATGTGGCTATCGCTGAAGCCACCCAATTAAATACGGAGCTTGGACTTGATGCCAAATTCATTTGTTGTAATGTCTATGATACTTCCGATCATGTAAAAGATAAATTTGACATCGTATTTACTTCTTATGGTACCATCGGATGGTTACCCGACCTGGATAAATGGGCAAATGTCATTACTGAAAAATTAAAACCCGGAGGAATATTTTATATAGCCGAGTTTCATCCCGTTGTATGGATGTTCGACGATGATTTTACCCATATCAAATATGCGTATGAAAATGCTGGGGTCATCATTACTGAAAACCAGGGTACCTATACGGACAGGGACGCCGATATCAAAGGAAAAGAATACAGTTGGAACCATAGTCTTAGTGAAGTGATCAATTCATTGATCCGCGCCGGTCTTAACATTGAATTATTTAATGAGCACATGTATTCGCCCTATCCTTGTTTCAGAAATATGATCGAAACGGAAAAAGGGAAATGGCAGGTTAAGGGATTGGAGAATAAGGTGCCGATGGTCTATAGTATTATGGCGAAATTAGGTATTGGTTAATTGGTTGATTGGTTAATTAGGGGGATTGGGAATTGGGGACTGGGGATTAGGTCTTATGATCGATGCTTTCTTACTGATTGCAAATCTTATTAATCTTGCATGGATACAGGATTTTTTAAATTATAGGACCAGTCCCCAATCACCAATACCCATTTCCCCAAATAAGCTAATCAACCAATCAACTAATTAACCAATCAACTATCTTCGCCGCATGTTACCAAAGTATAAACGCATCCTTCTTAAACTTTCAGGTGAAGCATTAATGGGTAATAAAAATTTCGGTTTTGATACCGATGTGATTGCCAATTATGCTCAGGACATCAAATCAATAACCGAATTGGGGGTCCAGGTAGCTGTCGTAATTGGAGGTGGAAATATTTACAGGGGAATGAATGAGGCTGATACGGGAATTGAAAGAGCACATGGTGACTACATGGGAATGCTTGCGACTGTTATCAATGGAATGGCGGTACAGGCTGGCCTGGAAAAAGTTGGAGTGTACACACGTTTGCAGAGCGCTATAAAAATGGAACAGATCGCAGAACCTTATATCCGTCGTCGCGCAATTCGTCACCTTGAAAAAGGTCGCGTTGTGATATTTGGTGCGGGCACAGGAAATCCATATTTCACTACTGATACCGCTGGCTCTCTCAGGGCCATCGAAATAAATGCTGATGTAATTTTAAAAGGAACAAGGGTCGATGGAATCTACACAGCCGATCCTGAAAAAGATCCTACAGCTACAAAATATAGCGTCATCACTTTCCAGGAATGCCTCTCTCAAAATCTGGGAGTTATGGACATGACCGCCTTCACACTTTGCATGGAGAATAATCTCCCCATTATTGTTTTCGACATGAATAAGGAAGGCAATCTTCGCCGGGTTGTAACAGGCGAAAAGGTTGGCACACTTGTTCGGGGATAATCCCTTGGTATTTTTCCTATTTAATAATTTGCAGTAACTACTATATTGCATGGGTAAACCATTATCCCCTTCTGTGAAAAACTATTACGAAAGATTTGTTCCCTTTTTAATAGTTTCAAAAAACCGACGTTACGAACCATGACGGCCCAACTATCACTTTCGGTCATTGAGATCATTGTGTTGATGCTCGGAGCCATTACCCTTGGTGTAACAATTCATTTCTTCATTTCCAATCGCAAGTCATGGTCTACTTCTTTACTCGATGTACAGGGTACAAAAACAACTTCTGAACTGACAGAATGGAAGCTTCGTTATTTTAACGATACAGAAGATCGTGATAAGCTGATCGTTGAACTAAAAAATAAATTAGCTGATGCTGAAGAGAATGCCGGCATCTTTTCAATAGAAGCGGATGAGATGCGTAAGATGAACAAACAACTTCGCAGCGAACTGGAAGTGGGCAGACAGGAAACGGAAAACAATACCAAGCATTTTTATTCCGAGCAATTACGCCAGGCACAAAAAGAATTGCTGGAACATAATGAAAAGATCAATCGGCTGTTGAGCCAGATCGATATCGTACAGGAATCAGAAGAAAAACAGCAGCAGTTGGTTTCCCAGAATGAAGAGCTCGCTGATAAAGTCAGGGAGCTTCAATCACGTCTTTCTCAAAAGGAAGCAGAGATCAAAGAGATCAGTCGTAAGGAAAACCTTACAACTGAAATGAATTCAATTCTTGATAGTACTTACGCAGAATTTGATACGCTGAAAGAAAAAATTCAAAAACTTGAAACCCAGTTGAACGGATCAAAAACCATGAGCCTTGATTTCGAAGACATGAAAGAAGAACATTACAAACTCTCCAATGATCTGAAAGAACTGCGCCTGATGTGGAATGCCTCGCAGGCTGAATTACAACAACTGCGTCATACACACAATGAAACAGAAGATAAACTCCGTGAAGCTAATTTCCAGCGGCAGCAGTTACAAAAACGGGTCACATTCCTGGAAGACCTTGACAGCGACATGCAAACCATTGCTGAAGTAAATAAAACCCTCGAAGGGCAGATGAAGCGTATCGGCGAACTTGAAAGTATGCTGAATATTGTGTCCGAAGAGCGAGATGATCTTGCGAAGAAAAATGGTTGACGTATTCCACAGTTACAATTTACCTGTTTAATGGTTAAATGGTGGTATTGTTTTATAGCTGAATACATAGCCGGGGGCTGTAAGAGCGGTATGTTAGCGGGAGGTAAAGAGAAAACCTTTCCGAATCTTTCCGTGCTTACCGTCTTCCCGGCTATCAATTATCTTTGTCTGTATGAAAGGTAAGATCGCTTCGATACGCGAGGAATATTCGCAGAAAAAACTAACGGAAGCAAAAGCAGACCCCAATCCTTACAAACAATTTTCTAAATGGTGGAAGCAGGCATTGAAAGCTGCTATCATTGAACCGAATGCCATGACGCTTGCCACTGCTTCGGCCGATGGTATGCCTTCTGCAAGAATTGTTTTACTGAAAGAATTTACCGATAAAGGATTTATATTTTTTACAAACTACGATAGCTTCAAAGGAAAGCAACTCGATGAAAATCCCAGGGCCAGTTTGGTTTTTTTCTGGAAAGAAGTGGAGCGGCAGGTGCGATTAACCGGACTGGTGGAAAAGATCCCGGCGATTGAGAGTGATGAATATTTTTATTCGAGACCGGCAGCGAGCCAGGTAGGTGCCAATGCTTCTCCGCAAAGCCAGGTGATCGAAAGCCGCGAATGGCTGGATAAACAATTCAAATCCCTTTCTCAAAAAAAGGAAAAAATTATGCGGCCCGCTCATTGGGGAGGTTATCGTGTCAGGCCCGTTGTATTCGAATTCTGGCAGGGACGCCCCGGGAGGTTACATGATAGACTACAGTATACCCTTCAAGAAGATGGGGGATGGAAGATCGAACGATTAGCTCCTTGAAATAATAAATAAGTAAGAATGAATAATAAATAATAAATAAATGCGGTCGTATTTACTTATTATTTATTATTCATTCTTTATTCTTCATTTCTTTTTCGCTGTTTTTTTTGCAGCAGCTTTCTTCGCAGGTCTCGACTTACCGAAAGAGCCTTTGAATCTTTTACCTTTTGCTGTTTTTTTGTCTCCGCGTCCCATAGTTCCTGTTTTTAAAAAGTGAATTAAATTAAAAAGCCCCTGTACATAAAGCACCGGGGCTTTTTGTTCAAACAAATAAGCAATTAGAGTTTGGCTGCAAGTTCTTTGCCTGCTTTAAAGCGGGCAACTTTTCTTGCTTTGATATTGATCTCAGCACCGGTCTGGGGATTACGCCCTTTGCGTGCTTTTCTTTTTGAAATAATGAATGTGCCGAATCCAACCAGTGTGACTTTACCGCCAGCTTTTAAGGTCTTTGTTACGGCCTCAATAAAAGAGTCCAGCGCAGCATTGGCCTGTGTTTTTGTTATACCTGTATCATCAGAGAGCTTTGCGATCAGATCAGCTTTATTCATAGTTGAGATATTTTGGTGTTTTTTGTAACGCCAACAAATTTAGAGGCTTTTTATTCGCAACAAAAAATTTTTCTTTTTATAAAAAATAACAGGTGTGGTTTTCTGAGAGTAGCAGGTGAAATTTAATATTCACAATACGCTGTGAAGCACATACATATCTTTCCAAAACGCCGAAACCCTTGATAGTCCTGTATTTCAGGGGCAGATAAGAAAGAAATTACAAATGATATTTTTTTGCACACTCAATTCACAAGTTCCATAACAGTTCGAAAAGCAATGAATCGTTGTCCCCACTTTTTCATTGCTTTTTCGCGGAGGAATGGAGCATAGGTGCCAATATATTCCTGGTAATTTTGAAGTGTAGGTGAAAAATATTGTATCACGTAAGTGATGCCCTCCGTATTGTCCTGTTCCATTAATCGAAAAAATTTATAGTCAGTAAACAACTGGGTGGCCATGATCTCCGGTATATGCTCTTCTTTCTGCCATTGAATCCATTCGAACTCAATAGCCGGATCAACTTTCATAGTGACATTGTAAACGATCATAGTTAGATTTTGATATCGAGATAAACAGGACAATGATCACTGTGTTTGACATCCGGATAGATCTCTGCATCCCTAAGATTTTTTTTCAGCGGTTCTGTTACATTGATATAATCAATGCGCCAGCCCTTATTATTTAACCTTACACTGGGAAACCGCTGTGTCCACCAGCTATAACGGTGTGGTTCAGGATGAAAAACACGGAAAGTATCTATCCATTTATTGTCGAGGAATTTTGTCATCCATGCTCTTTCTTCCGGTAAAAAACCAGTGGAATTTTTATTTCCCTTCGGATCATGAATATCAATTTCCTTGTGGGCAATATTATAATCCCCGCAAAGGATCATCTTAGGATGTTTCTTCCGGAGTTTCTCCAGGTAGTTATGAAATTCATTAAGCCATTCATATTTGAATTGCTGTCGTTCCTCCCCGCTGGTACCCGAAGGGAAATAGGCATTGATCAATCTTACGTCTTTAAAATCCATTTGTATTACGCGGCCCTCATCATCGCTTACTTTATGACCCGTACCAAAAGTGACATTGTCAGGTTTGATCTTTGTAAATATTGCTACACCACTATATCCTTTTTTCTGAGCGCTATACCAGTAATGTTGATAGCCTGATTCTTCGATGGCTTTGCAATCAACATCCTCCTGGGAGGCTTTGGTTTCCTGTATACAGATCACATCACCGGGATCCGTTTTCAACCATTCACAAAAACCTTTTTTTAAAGCGGCCCTTATACCATTTACATTGTAAGAAACGATACGCATGCAAAAGAATGTTTATGAAGTTTTGAATTTATTCGTTTCGCAGGTACAATAATGATTAAATTGGAAGGCAATTTACATCATACTATGGAAGCACCGGTAAAAGAAAAAGTAAAACGTATCATCCCCGCAAAGGAATCTGTTTATCTCGAGGGTCCGAAGAGCAGGGGTTATGAATTGGGGTTTGCCTTTAAAGTTTTTTTCCAGTTCATCAAAGGGTTCAGAAAACTACATTTTGTCGGACCTTGTATAACGGTCTTTGGCTCGGCACGTTTTAAAGAGGACAATATTTATTATAGCGTCGCCAGGAATTTTGGAAAACGTATCGCTGAGATAGGGTTTACAACAATGACGGGTGGCGGTCCCGGTATAATGGAAGGTGCGAACCGCGGTGCATTTGAGAACGGTGGAATGTCTATCGGATGTAATATCAAATTGCCTTTCGAACAGATCACCAATAAATATCTTCACAGGAACATTACATTCGAGCATTTCTTTATCCGGAAAGTATTGCTGATCAAATACTCTTACGCATTTATCATCCTGCCCGGAGGTTTTGGAACAATGGATGAGTTCTTCGAGATCCTTACACTCGTACAAACAAAATCAGTAACCAATTTTCCTATCGTGTTATTTGGCAAAGAATATTACAAGCCATTGGTTGAAGTAATGAATGATATGGCCAAACAAGGCACCATTTCAAAAGAAGATCTTGACCTGGTACTTTACACAGATGACGAGAACGAAGCAATGGAACACATTCAATCCTACGTGACGAAAAATTATAAGGTAATGAAGAGGAGGAGGTTTTGGTGGTTGATGGAACGGAGATAGGTGATAACTGATAGTTGACAGATGATAGTCGCCCAGGCTTAAAATACTTACAAGAACAAAGACCCTATAACGTTGAAGGACTTTCATCTACCAACTATCAGTTATCATCTATAACCTATACCTTCATAGCAAAAACACCCCACAATGTTTTTCAAAAAAATACCCATACTTGTTTTTGTTTTTCTTTTTGTATTAAAAGCACAAGCGGCGGGAGACATTGAAGTAAGTTCGCCGAATGGATTGATCAGGCTTTCGGTGAGCCATGAAGACAATGAAAAAATATTTTATAAAGTATTTTATAAGGGTAAAACAGCAGTTGCCAACTCTGGCCTGGGAATGAAATTCAAAGTGCCGGATGTCATCCTGCAAAAGTTTGATCTTCTGCGTGTCGATTCCTCTTTTGTCGATGAATCCTGGAAGCCAGTTTGGGGTGAAGTAAATACGATAAGAAATAATTACCGGCAACTAGTTTTGATATTAAGGGATCGCGGAGGTTCAGGTATCGAACTGCAGATCATCTTTCGTGTTTTCAACGATGGAATAGGATTCAGGTATTCATTCCCGCAGCAATCCAAACTCAATCATTTTATTATTGCCGATGAGATGACTGAATTTGATATGACAGGGGATCATAAGACGTTCTGGATACCGGGCGACTATGATACCAATGAATTTACTTATAATACTACTAAGTTAAGTGAAGTGGATGCAGGCAGCAGCGCGATGAGCCAGGAGATCCATGCCAAAACATTTTTTGATAAGAATGCTGTACAGACCCCATTGATGTTGAAAACAGCTGATGGGCTTTACATTAATATTCATGAAGCCGCTCTGGTGAATTATCCCGCAATGGATCTTATTGTAAATAAAGGAAACTACACATTGACCTCTCACCTGGTACCCGATGCGGTAGGTAATAAAGCATATTTACAGGCTCCTGCGGTTAGTCCCTGGAGGACGATCATCATCAGTGATAAAGCGACTGATATTCTAGCATCAAAGATGATCCTGAATCTGAATGAGCCAACCAAAATAAAAGACGTTTCGTGGACCAAACCCCAAAAGATGGTTGGTGTATGGTGGGAAATGCATATTGGGAAATCAAGTTGGGATTATGGCGCCACCCAGGCAGGTTCAGCCATCGTTGCCCATGGTCATCATGGTGCAACTACTGCCAACGTAAAAAAATATATTGACTTTGCATCGAAGAATGGCTTTGATGGTGTATTGGTAGAAGGCTGGAATACGGGATGGGAAGATTGGTTTGGCCAGTGGAAAGAAGATGTCTTTGATTTTGTAACGCCTTATCCCGATTTTGATGTGAAGGAATTGCAACGTTATGCCGCTGCCAAACATGTACGGATCATTATGCACCATGAAACTTCCGCATCAGTTACTAATTATGAAAGATGGATGGATACTGCGTATCGGTTCATGAAAAAATTCGGATATAATACAGTAAAGACAGGTTATGTGGGCCGCATTATTCCAAGAGGGGAGCATCACGACGGACAATGGATGATCAAACATTACGAAAGGGTGATGCAGAAAACGGCTTCCTATAAAATTATGCTCGATGCACATGAGCCTGTTCGTCCAACAGGTTTGCATCGAACCTATCCTAATTTTCTTGCTTGCGAAGCGGCCCGTGGCAATGAGTTCAATGCCTGGAGTTCGGGAAATCCTCCTGATCATGAAACTATTTTAGCCTTTACCCGATTGATCGGCGGGCCTATGGATTATACACCGGGTTTGTTTCGCATAAAACTGAATCAGTTTGATCCCGGGAAGAAAGAACAGATACACACAACACTTTGCAAACAACTTTCATTGTATGTAACAATGGCAAGTCCCCTGCAGATGGCAGCGGATCTGCCGGAGAATTATGAGGCGCATATGGATGCTTTTCAGTTCATCAAAGATGTGGCCGTGGATTGGGATGATACGAAGATCATTGAGGCCGAGCCGGGCGATTATGTCATTACCGCAAGAAAAGCGAAGGGAAAACAAAGCTGGTTCCTTGGAGCAATGACAGATGAAAATGCAAGAACCTTCAATACCCAGTTAAACTTTTTGCCAGCCGGAAAAAATTATGTGGCTACCATCTACAGGGATGGTGATAATGCGGATTGGAAAAATAATCCTGAATCATACGTGATTGAAAAATTCATTGTGGACAGTAACACTTTACTGGGCCTTCGCCTGGCGCCAGGGGGAGGTACCGCGATAAGTTTTATACCCGCAACTCCAGGCGATCTGAAGATCAAAAAATATAATTAATGAACGGTACGGACATACTCGGCTACGCTGCGGGCGCCATCACTTCCCTTACATTCCTGCCACAGGTAATAAAAACCTGGAAGGATAAATCCGCCAAAGATGTTTCCCTGATGATGTTTATCATTGCAGCGATCAATGAAGTAATGTGGATCATTTATGGGGTTTTGCTCAATAACTGGGTGATCATTTTGACCAATGCGATCGTCCTGGCTATGTCGCTTACGATGATTTTTTTGAAGTTGAAATATAGCAGGGGATAAGAAATGAATAAGATCAGCACTATTATTTTCGATCTCGGTGGAGTATTGATCGACTGGAACCCGAGATATGTTTACCGCAGCGTTTTTGATTCAGAAGAGAAAGTGGAATGGTTCCTACAGCATATCACAACACTTGACTGGAATGAAAAACAGGATGCCGGTTATCTTATTGCAGACGCAGTGGAGGAAAAAGTAAAAGAACATCCGGAATGGGAAAAGGAGATCCGCATTTATTATGATCGCTGGAAAGAAATGCTGAAAGGGACGATCGATGAAACTGTTGACATTTTGCGCAGGTTAAAAGATAGCGGAAAGTTTAAGCTATATGCCCTGACCAATTGGAGCGCAGAATTATTTCCAGTTGCTCTTGAACGTTATGAGTTTCTCCAATGGTTTGATGGTATTGTTGTAAGCGGGGAAGAAGGTATGAGAAAACCATTTCCTGAGATCTATGAGTTAGTGTTGGACAGATACAACATCAAAGCAGAAGAAGCTTTGTTTATTGATGATAGCTTGCGAAATGTAAAAGCTGCAGAATTTGTTGGAATAACAAGCATACAATTCAAAGACGCTTCATCTTTAATGAAACAACTTAAAGATCTGAAGCTACTATAACCATACAATCTATTTTTAGTCGCTATTATGGAAGAGAATACTTTACAACCCGGTGAAACCGGTCTTGCCGATGAACTCAACGATTTTATCCGGTATACACCTGCTACCACGGGCCAACGATTTCTCAACTGGCTTATCGATAATTTATTTATGCGGTTTGTTATGACAGAACTCACGGGCAGGCTTGTAGGAGAGTTTATTGTAAGGTATTTTCCTGAATTCGCTTACCAGATAGCCGACGAGGAAAATGTATGGTCAATATTATTATTGAATTACCTTTTTGGATTTTTTAATTACCTCTTGTATTATACGATCAGTGAGAAAGCTTTCAGAGGTTACACTATCGGCAAACTCATCACAGGTACAAGGGCAATACGTACAGACGGGCATGAACTAAGTTTTAAAGATGCTATATTAAGAAGTCTTTCCAGGATGGTACCCTTTGAAGTATTCACTGGCTTCGCAGACAGGCCCTGGCATGATAGCTGGACAAAAACCACTGTTGTTAAAACAAGGTAACTAGCTGATACGACCGATCTTTTCCACACAAAAACAGTAATTTCGGGTAACCATTAAGGTTATAAGCGCTACACATTATAAAAAAAAGTAAAGCCAGCATATTTATCTGGCTGAATAATTATCACGCTTATCTTTTTAATTTATCTTTCCTGCTGAAAAAATTTGTCCTTATGAGATCGATACTACTTGCCATCACCGTTCTTGCCATTTCATTTTCTGCATCTGCCCAGTTAAAAGGTCTTGGCAGCAAACTACTAAAAGGAAAAGATCCTTTGCAGATCAGTAAACCACCCATCACAACAAGCCTTGAAGATGCGAAATGGGGGCAGGCAGATAAGGACGGGTTTACACCCCGAGAAGCTGAAAGAAGTTTGATGACATTGCAACGCACACCTAACGGCGGTTTTGTATTACAGCCCGGATATTATTCAATGCAAACACAAAGCTATTGCCTGAAGGCCGGAACGCATGGCCCGGGTGGGGGTGACGGTTATTTATATGCACCACCATTGGGACCGATGGACGATATTGTTATGAGCGTTGTCAGAAACTCAGTGAATCATCCTGAAATACACCAGCACGATATACAGGTATTTCTTTGGGCCATCATCGCAAAAGCAAAGTATGAGGACCTTGATAGTAAAATAAAATTGACAGCCGCAAGATTACTTACACCACGACAACTCGCATCGATCAACAGAACAGGGTTGGATATATTGCCTGAATCAGTACAAAGAAAAGCGATGGACGAAGCGCCTGCACCATTGCGTGCGGTACTGGAAGCTGAAGCAAAACTTCGTTCCATGTTAACTACATCCGGCACTTCTTTCGAAGCAATGGAAGCTGTAGCTGTTTTAAGTGGTATTGCACCCGGTACCAGCGAAGTACCAAGTGGCAGATGGTCATTGCATCCGGACGGATATTATATTCGTTATAAACCCTCCAGTTATTCTTCTTCAAGAGTCGAAATCTGGGTTCCGCAGGGCTCATCTGCAGTAGGGAAGGAATATGATCCCGCGACACATATTGCAGTCCCAGGAAATACGGCGAGACAACGTCTGATTCAGTCGGGAAGAATAGTTAATAGTCAATAGTCAATAGTCGATAGTCGATAGTCAGAGTATCTCGCTATATAGAGTAATCCAGGTATAGATAAAGAATTCCTGGTTAAAAGGCACCGACTAACGACTAACGACTATCGACTATCGACTAACGACTATCGACTAACGACTATCGACTACTCCAACACTGGTCGCAACCATTTCTCTGCTTCCGCCATACTCATTCCTTTTCGCTTTGCATAATCTTCAAGCTGGTCTTTACCGATCTTACCCAAACCGAAATAGTGACTGTGCGGGTGGGCGAAATACCAGCCACAAACAGAGGCAGGAGGATTCATTGCGAGACTTTCCGTTAAAGTAATTCCGATATTCTCTTCTACATTCATCAATTCAAAAAGTTTGATCTTCTCGGTATGATCCGGGCAGGCAGGATAACCAGGTGCGGGACGAATGCCTTTGTATTCTTCTTTTATCAATTGCACGTTACTGAGTGCTTCGTCCTTCTCATATCCCCAGTATTCTTTCCTTACTTTTTCATGCAGACATTCAGCAAATGCTTCAACAAATCTATCGGCCAATACCTGAACGAGGATCTTGTTATAATCATCATGCTCAGCTGCAAACTTGTCAATATATTTTTTTGCGCCATCGATCGTTACAGCGAATGACCCCATATAATCAGATCCCAGTTCGGCGGGACAAACAAAATCTGCCAATGAAAAAGAAGGTTGCCCTACTGCTTTCTTTAATTGTTGCCTGAGGGATTCTAATTTCACTTCCCCTTTTTTTGTTTTTAATGTGATAGTATCGGCATTGTTAGTACTGGCCGGCCAAAATCCTATCACACCTTTTGCAGCGAACCATTTCTCAGCAACGATCTTTTGTATCATCGCCTGTGCATCATTATAGAGTTTGGTTGCTTCTGCACCGAATATTTTATCTGTCAATACTTCGGGATAACGGCCCGGCATTTCCCAGGCGATAAAGAAAGGTCCCCAATCAATATAATGTGCAATGGTAGCGAGATCAAAATCTTTGAACACTTTCACTTCATCGATGGCGGGTTTAACAGGCTGGTATTTTTTCCAGTCGAAATATTCTTTTGTAATCACAGCCTCCGAATAGGGTATCAGTTCTTTTTTATTCTTGTTTAAGAATTGCGTTCGGAGATCATTATATTCCTCACTGGTTTTTTTAAGCAATCGTTCCTTGTCTTTACTTAATAAAGAACTTACAGCAGTCACACTCCTGGAAGCATCGAGTATATGCAATACACCATTGTCGTATTGCGGAGCAATTTTTACAGCGGTATGCATTCTTGAAGTAGTGGCGCCACCTATCAGCAAAGGTTGCTTCATATTGCGGCGTTTCATTTCATGGGCAACATGCACCATTTCATCCAGGGAAGGGGTGATGAGACCGCTAAGCCCGACAATATCAGCCTTTTCTTTTTCGGCTGTATCCAATATTTTATCTGCCGGCACCATGACCCCGAGATCCACTATATCATATCCATTACAGCCCAGTACAACACCTACAATATTTTTACCAATATCATGTACATCACCTTTCACTGTTGCCAGTACAACTTTGGGGGCATTTTCTTTCCCTGCCTTGGGATTATTCTTTTTTTCTTCTTCAATAAAAGGAAAAAGCCAGGCTACGCTTTTCTTCATTACCCTTGCGCTCTTTACAACCTGGGGTAAAAACATTTTACCTGAACCAAACAGATCGCCAACCACATTCATACCATCCATCAATGGTCCTTCTATCACATCCAGCGGCTTTGGATATTTCAATCTGGCTTCTTCGGTATCGATGTCTTTCCAGCACAGTGGGATCCGAAGCTTGGAATTCACGTGACTTGAAGTCGCGG